>JAEEGL014589250.1_pt1 | contig 19957 bp, 18 predicted proteins | sample 9134231 | NCBI WGS metagenome assembly JAEEGL01 (sample SAMN16246548, study PRJNA631951) | gut metagenome | biome: gut microbiome; feature: rumen; material: fiber-attached | host: Bos | place: Iran: Karaj | collected 2018-10 | reverse complement strand
TTGAAAGTTTGGACATCAGGTCCACCTCCCTTTGATATGATTATACAAAATTCCAACCTTGCTATCAATTTTTAAATGTAATATTATTTATAAAACAGATTCGGTCTTATGAGGGATATTATGCGAGAACAGGAACTTATAGTATACCGTGATTTTGAAAACGGTGAACTTCTTAACAATATGGTCTACTTGATGGAGAATTATAAGAATTCTTTGTTGAGCACGGGCAAATTACAGACGTTATTTTATGATTGTTTCCATGAACTTCTTGAATTGGCGGGCCATTACGGGTTTTACGGCAATCTCTGGCACTGCTATCTTTCAAATCTTTTGGTCAACAACGAGAACAGCTATTCAATGGCATGCGAGATAGTCGGAGAGGTTGAAGGCACCATCAACGATGCGGTCTTACATGATATCGTTATCTTAAAAGAACTCTACGATTATGATTTTACGGATATCGTGCAGACTCTTGAGATAAAGGATTTCGATCTTGCGCTCAACTATAAAAGCTCAAGCCGCGAGAGCAAGGTCTACAACACAAGGATATGCAGCCGTATAGTCGAGCTTGCCAGGAAGTTTAACGAAAACGATACTCCGGAGGAGATGAAAGCCACACTTACCGCCTTTTATAAGGATTACGGCGTAGGAAGATTTGGTTTACATAAAGCGTTCAGAGTCGAGCATACCGACGCTGGGGCAAAGATCGTACCCATTACCAATATCACGCATGTGAACCTTGACGATCTTATAGGCTACGAAGATGCAAAAAAGAAGCTTACGGACAATACGGAAGCGTTCGTGCAGGGAAGAGTGGCCAACAACTGCCTTCTTTTCGGTGATGCGGGAACCGGCAAGAGCTCGAGCATCAAGGCCATTGCCAATAAGTATTATGAAGACGGCCTTCGTATCATAGAGATATACAAGCATCAGTTTAAAGACTTAAACGATGTCATCACACAGATAAAGAACAGAAATTACAAGTTCATCCTTTATATGGACGACTTAAGCTTCGAAGATTTCGAGATCGAATACAAGTATCTTAAGGCCGTGATAGAAGGCGGACTTGAGAAAAAGCCTAAAAATGTCCTTATATATGCGACATCCAACCGAAGACATCTCATCAACGAGAAATTCTCGGAGAGAGGTTCAAATATGAGAGAAGACGAGGTTCATTTCGGCGATACGATGCAGGAAAAGATGTCTTTATACGATCGTTTCGGCGTTACGATCTATTTCGGCTCACCCGACAAGAAGGAATTCAACAACATAGTCGTAAAGCTTGCCGAGCGTGCGGGTCTTACGATGGACAGAGACAGGCTTTTATTGCTTGCCAACCAATGGGAACTTTCGCACGGCGGTCTTTCGGGCCGTACGGCGCAGCAGTTCATCCATTATCTTGTGGGAACGGGGGCTAAATAGATGCATTATATACTTGCTTCGGCTTCACCAAGGCGCAAGGAACTTCTTACGAACATGGGGATAGCGTTCGATATCGTGGTAAGCAGCTGCGAAGAGGTCGTGACGGAAAAAGAACCCGTAAAGATCGTAAGGGAGCTTTCAAGGCTTAAGGCTTTTAATGTAAAAGAAAAACTTCATTTTTCGGAGGAAGCCCTTATCATCGCAGCGGACACCCTTGTTTTTCTGGATGATGAAAGACTCGGTAAGCCCCAAAACGAAAAAGAAGCGGTCCTGATGCTTACAAAGCTTTCGGGAAGAAGCCATAAGGTCATAACGGGAGTGACTTTGATCCATTATGCCGGCGGAAAGTTTGAGGATGTTTCTTTTGCGGAAGAGACTGAAGTATGGTTTTCGAAAATGTCGCATGAAGAGATAGCGGATTATGTTAAAACGGGAGAACCCATGGATAAGGCCGGAGCCTATGCCATTCAGGGTATCAGCGCAAAATTTGTGGAGCGTATAAACGGTGATTATTCAAATGTCGTGGGACTTCCCGTTCCTAAATTATATGCGGTCATGAAGGAAAAGGGGTGGATATGATGTACGATAAAAAAGTATTGAAAAGTTTCCTGGATAAGCAGTTAAAGCTTTTCCCGGAGATCGTGGCAGAGACGGAAGAGGAAGCCGAAGAGTTTCTGACCGAATGCGATGCCTGCGTTGTCAAAGGGAAAAAGGAAGTGGCCAAGTATTTTGAAGAAGCCGGCATCGATGACTGCGGCGATTCTTTGGAAGAACTTCTAAACGAAGCCGAAGTATTCGATGTGGGAGACGGAAGATACCTTATCGTGGAAGCGTAAATTAAAAGGATGTCCTAACGGGCATCCTTTTTGCGTGTGATATTTATCTCGCTTACGGCCATTGCGCCGATTATAAGGACGGCACCTATAACGCCGGTAAAGCCTAAGGGTTCTTTTAACACAAGAGCCGATAAAAGGACCGCGACCGTAGGGTCTATATAGCTTAAGATCGCCGCGGTCTGCGCGGGAAGATGCGGTATGGCGCCAAAGTACATAAAATAGCTAAGTCCCGTATGCACAAAGCATACGATAAGGATGAATACAATGTTCTTTGCATCAAGGGTAACGCCGCTAAAATCTTCAAAGATAAAAGTATACGGTATGAGTACCGCTCCCGCGGAAATAAGCTGGATGATCGTCCGCTCAAAGGGCGGTACATCGGACAATGACTTATTCATGATAATGATGATCGCATAAAGGACCGCTGCGAAGAGGCCGAGCAATACGCCCTTAAATTCCTGCCCAAATGAAAAGCCCGCATTTAAAACACCGGACACAAGGACCATGCCGGCGATGGCAAAGATCACGCAAACGGTTTTTCTTACGCCGAGTCTTTCCTTAAAGAAAAAGAACGAAGCGATTATTATGAGCACGGGCGCCATATAGTAGCAAAGGGTTGCAGTGGCGACGGTCGTATATCTGTATGCCTCAAAAAGTGCTATCCAGTTTATGCCGATGAGAGCCCCCGATATGAACAGGGGTATTTTCTTTTTCCCGAGATCCTTAAGAGAGATCTTTTTGTTCTTTATAAGAAAAACGGCCAAAAGCATGAGACCGCCCACTATACCCCTTGTCATGGCAAGTGCACCCGAAGGAAGGGCAATGCTTCTTCGCATTAAGCCTATCGTTCCGAAGACGGTCATTGAGATTATGATGTTTAACGTCGCTGTGAGCCTTTTCTTTTCCATAATGCAAAAATTATAGCAAAGAATAGATTAAGATTAAATGATTTTTAAGATATGGTTGTTGAAAAGTTAATAAAAGGGCTGTAAAATGACCAAAGGAGTTTGAGAAGATCATGGCAAAAGAAAGTTACGAAAAGCACTATTCTTCATACAATTTAGGCATAAGCATACTTAAGATGATCATGTGTTTCATGGTCATTGTTTCGCATATCTGGGGTGTCAATGTCGTGCATGACGGACCGCTCGGCTGGGTTTATTATCTTCGCGAGTATGCGGTACCGGTATTCATGATACTGACATTTTTCTTTTCGGAGAAAATACTCGATCAGCTTGATGTAAAGAAGATAGGAAAAAGAATAGTAAAGCTCATAGTTCCTTTGTGGGGCTGGGCCGTTATATATTGGATATTCTATAAGCTCTTGGAGGAGTTTTTGTATCCCGGATACGATCTTAAGGTAAAGGATCTTTTCTGGCAGATGTTTACCGGTAACAGCATTTATCTTAACGGTACCATGTGGTTCCAGGTAGATCTTATCGTTCTTACCGTTCTGTTCGCACTTATAATCTTTGTGGCACAGAAATTTAAAAACGTTGTATTTGCGATCCTTTCGTTTGCCTGTGTTCTTTTATCATATTCGGGGACATTGCTTGGTTTATTTAAGCTCAAATCGGAACTTGTGGGATGCATCGGAAGATTTTTCGAAGTGCTTCCGATGGCTGTTATAGGTTTTATGCTTGCATATTACGGAATACTCGATAAGTCCAGAAAACCCTGGATAGTGACAATGGTTCTGGGTATCGTGCTCTTAAGATTCTTAAGATACTATAAGCCGTTTGCGCCGGTTCCGGTACAGACCTTTGATTATGCCGGATTTGATAAGCTTGCCGTAGCGCTTGCCCTTATATTTGTGTTCAATGCACCGCCGCTAGAAAAGCTTCCGAAGGCGGTCCACAAGATCGTTGAATGGGTCACAAAGTATACTCTGGGTATCTACTGTATGCACAGACTTGTTTCAAATCTTCTGCACTACTTCATATCACACAGGACATGGGATATCGAGACATTTACATTTATAGACTGTGTGGTAACTTATGTGCTTTGTTACATAATTTCATTCCTCATCTCGCTCATCCCCTGTAAATGGACCAGGATGATGGTAGAGTAGTCAGTTAAAATATTTATCGATGATCTCAATAAGCCCGTCGTCTTCATTTGTCTTTTCCGTGACAATTGAAGCGGCGGCTTTTACTTTGTCCGTGGCATTTGCCATTGCGATGCCTGTATGAGCGGTCTTGATCATAGGGATATCGTTTTCGTCATCGCCGGCCGCAAAAGTGTTTGCTCTCGACATGGAAAGAAGGTCGGTCAGCATGATCACGGCAGCGCCTTTGCTCACACCTTTGGGTAATATCTCAAGATATTTGTCGTTTGAAAAGAAAGTTTCCACCTTATCTTCAAGTTTACATAAAATCTTATCGCGCATGTCTTCAAGGTCTTTTTTACTCTCAAGACTTATGATCTGAACCTTGTACGCACCGTCTTTTAAATATCCGGCAATGTCGTTTGTGCGGATGAACGGCATATGCACGCGCTTATGATAGAATTTAAGTTCTTTGTCGTCTTCAAAACCCACGATCTCTTCATCGGTATAGCTGTGTACATGAAGGTTCGATTCGTTGCACAGATCGCAGATGCTTCTTATCACATCGGAGGGAAGCTTCTTTGAAAAGACATTCTCATGCCTGTTAAGATCGTATATGTTTGCGCCGTTATTGGCTATTGCGTACATATTGGGAAAATGCATATCAAGAAGCTCTACCCGCTCAAGGATGCTCGGAAGAGGGCGGCCGGATGAGATCGCAAAGATATGACCGTTATCGGTAAGGCGTTTAAGAGCGTCATGCATGTTTTCACTGATCGTTGAGTCGCTTTTAAAAAGTGTACCGTCCAGATCGGTGAAAAGAAGATTTTTCATCTTAAGTTTTATGGTATCGAGGACTTCGTTGTGGATATAGAGATTTCCGTAACCGACAGCCAGGTCTATACCGTCCTTGTTGGTGCCGTGGAAGTCGCTTCCGCCCGACAATAACAGATGATATTTATCGGCAAGAGTTCTTATAAAGCGCTCATCTGCGGGCTTATATGTCGAATACTGTGCTTCGATCCCCATAAGACCGTGTTCTTTGAGCCTGCCCGTGAGAGCATCGAGATTTTTATCGGATAGTTTACATAAAATCGGATGAGCAAATATCGGAACGCCGCCCGCAGATAAGATAAGTTCGATGGCTTTTTCGGGAGTTATGAGTTCTCGGTTTACATAACACTTCTTGCCGTTGCCGATATATCTCTCAAAAGCTTCTTTCTTTTGCGCAATATAACCGTGGTCTTTAAGCCAGATCGCAAAATGCGCCCGGGTAATGACCGCGTCGGGAAAAGAAGATCTTAATTCTTCGTAATCTATGTCGATCCCGATCTCCTTAAATTTCTCGCACATCTTACGGTTTCGGTTTTCGCGTTCGTCCACGAATTCCTTAAGATATCGTTTGAAATCCCCGGAATGTCTGTCTATATAAAGCCCGACTATATGCACTTCGACACCGTCTGACTCGGTTGAAAGCTCGATGCCGGGGATGACTTCGGGAACATTTTCCATGCCCGATGCCCGCAAAGTTTCGGCATAGTCAAAGGCTTCGTCTATGCCGTCTATGCAGTCGTGGTCGGTGAGCGCGAACGCACTTAAGCCTTTTTCGATCGCATAGTCCACGAGTTCTTTCGGAGTTAATGTGCCGTCTGAACGTTCTGAATGTACGTGAAGGTCTACCATATATATCCTTTCAAAAAAGGGGCGGCATAACCGTCCCTTTATAATGACATTTATTCTTCGTCGTCTTCTCTGTTGGCGGTAAAGATCGTACGCTTTCTTGCCATCTCGTCGTTGGCAAGATATTCATCGTAGGTCGTGATCTTATCTATCAAAGCGCCGCCCGGCAATATTTCCATGATACGGTTGGCTGTCGTCTCCACAAACTGGTGATCGTGGCAGGAGAAGAGTTCAACACCCGGGAACTTGATGAGTCCGTTGTTGAGCGAAGTGATCGCTTCCATATCGAGGTGGTTGGTGGGCTCATCGAGAATTAAACAGTTGGCTCCCGAGATCATCATCTTGGAAAGAAGGCATCTTACCTTCTCACCACCCGAGAGAACCTTTACTTTCTTGACGCCGTCTTCGCCGGCGAAAAGCATACGGCCGAGGAAGCCTCGTACATAAGTCACATCCTTGACGGGAGAGTAGCCCATGAGCCATTCCGTGATCGTGTAATCGTTGTCAAACTCACCCGTTGAATCCTTGGGGAAGTATGCGAGCGAAGTGGTCACGCCCCATTTATACGTACCCTCGTCGGGTTCCATTTCACCCGTAAGGATCTTGAACAGTGTTGTTTTGGCGATCTCATTGCCGCCCACAAATGCAACCTTATCGTTGTGGTTAAGGATGAAGGAGATATTGTCCAGAACCTTTTCACCGTTGATCGTCTTGGATATTCCTTCGACCGTCAGAACTTCGTTACCGATCTCGCGGTCGGGCCTGAAATCAATGTAAGGATATTTGCGGCTTGAAGGCTTGATCTCTTCAAGTTCGATCTTTTCAAGTGCACGTTTTCTGGAAGTAGCCTGCTTGGATTTTGAAGCGTTTGCCGAGAAACGGGAGATAAACTCCTGTAATTCCTTGATCTTTTCTTCTTTCTTTTTATTTGCTTCTTTCATCTGCTTAACAAGAAGCTGGCTCGATTCATACCAGAAATCGTAGTTGCCTGCGTAAAGCTGGATCTTTCCGTAATCGATGTCCGCTGTGTGCGTACAGACCTTATTTAAGAAATAACGGTCGTGGCTTACGACGATAACGGTGTTCTGGAAGTTTATAAGGAATTCTTCAAGCCATGCAATGGCGTCAAGGTCCAAGTGGTTCGTGGGCTCGTCCAAAAGAAGGATATCGGGATTTCCGAAAAGCGCTCTTGCAAGTAAGACTTTAACCTTTTGATTACCGTCAAGATCGCCCACAAGAGAGTAGTGGTATTCGGTATCGATACCGAGCCCGTTAAGCAGACTTGCCGCATTGGATTCCGATTCCCAGCCGTCCATTTCCGCAAATTCGGCTTCAAGTTCACTGGCTCTTATGCCGTCTTCGTCGGAAAAATCTTCTTTGGCATAGATCGCATCTTTTTCCTTCATGACATCATAAAGATGCTGATTACCCGCTATTACGGTATCCAGTACGATATTTGCATCATATTTGAAATGATCCTGTTCAAGGACTGAGAGACGTTGACCGGGAGTAATAGAGATATCACCGTTGGTGGTATCGAGAACACCTGAAAGGATCTTCAAAAAAGTGGATTTACCGGCGCCGTTGGCGCCGATAAGTCCATAACAGTTTCCTTCGGTGAATTTGATGTTTACATCTTCAAAAAGTGCCTTTTTGCCGACACGATAAGTTACGTTATTAGCCTGAATCATAAAAACTCCTTTTGTCTATCGCTTAATATCTTCTTATTTAACAATGAGTGACCTTTATCATTGTACAAAAAATTTCTTATTTTGCAAGGATATTAAGCGCAAAAGGTTTTAATCTTGGGCGGGATCGTACATTACCACGCGGTTTCTTCCTTCGGATTTGGCGCGGTACAAAGCTTTGTCTATACGCTCAAATGCCGAAGAAACATCGTCGTTCTTGTTTACGCAGGAAAGACCGATACTTGTGGTAATGTGATCTATCGTATCAAACGGCTCCGCCTCTATCTTAAGGCGGAGGTTTTCTGCTATTTCAAATGCATTTTCGGGAGCGATGCCGTAGCATACGGCCAGAAATTCTTCACCGCCCCAGCGGCCCAATGCACCGTTGCATGAACGGATATACTCATTGACCACATCCGCAAAGTGCTTTAGTGTTTCGTCGCCCACTTTATGTCCGTATTTGTCGTTAACGGATTTGAAGTGATCGATATCGAGCATCATGAGGATGACCGAATCGGACTTTTTGACATCTTCTATCGCATTTAAGATTTCGGTTTCTATTCTTCCGTGGTTGAATATAGAAGTAAGAGGATCGACGGATGCCTTTTCCTCGTACTGCTTTAACGTAGTCCTCAATTCCTCTGTGGAATCGTTGATATCCTGTACCATGAAGACAAAACGATAGTCGTCGTCATGTGTTGTTTCAACACGGCTGAAGATGAGCTTGACCCAGATGAATTTTCCTTCAAGATTCTGCATGAGGCAGTCGAAGGATGCATTCTGACCCGGAGCAAAGTGTGTTTTAAGATATTCGGGATCCGTACGCTCAAGGAACAAAGGCCTGTCATCGGGAAAGATCATATTGACGATCATCATTCTCCAGTTTGTATATGATAAGTCCATATTGTTCATATCGCCTTCGGAGATCTCGGACACATTTATATTGCCGGTCGTATCCTTGACAAGATCGATATACATCGAGAAAAGGAAATTGTTCTGTATGGTGGATACTTTGTAGTCCACGTTTAATTCGTTTTCGGCTTCAATCTGATCGAGTTCGTCCAATACGAAAATATAGATTTCACTGTTTTCGACGGGATAGATCGTCATCTGGAACAGATGCGTGGCATCTTCCTGAACGATCTTTAATCGCCTGCTGTATTTACCGCGGTATGTTCCGAACGAAGACATAAATACCCTGTAGTCACCGGTAATACGTTCGCCTGTTTCGCCTATGTGGAAAAACAGAAGCTCCATCAGATGTTCATATGTGCCGGTTTCGGGAATGTAATCCGTTAAAAAACCATGAGTTACGACACGACGATATTCGTTGCTTTTGGAATTGACGATAAAGACCTGGTCGACATTCTCGACGATGATATTGGCGATATCGACGGGAGAGCAGTTTTCGAGCATAGTATTATCCATAAATTCACCCTTTCGCGCAGTTTGCGTATTAACCCTGTTTACCCTAACCCGTCAGACCACTTCCATTATAATACAAAACCGGAATAATAAAAATATTAACAACTTTAAAAAGTGTCCAAGATGCCTAAAAAAGGCAGAATTGTTAAAAATATACGTGCAACACGGACATATATATGCTATAATCTTTTGGTGAAGCACGTCGGGCTACGCACCGGGGTGCTTTGTGTGACGCTAATAAAAACGAAAGGGAGAAAATTTTTATGGCAAAATGGGTTTACCGATTTGAAGAAGGCTCAGCCGATATGAGACCTCTTCTTGGTGGTAAGGGCGCCAACCTTGCGGAGATGACGAACTTAGGACTTCCGATTCCCCAGGGCTTTACTGTAACCACCGAAGCATGTAACGATTATTACAACAACGGCAAGAAGATATCTGAAGAGATCAAAAAGCAGATATTTGATGAGCTTAAGGTTCTGGAGGGGAAGCAGAACAAAAAGTTCGGAGATACCAAGAATCCGTTACTTGTTTCTGTACGTTCGGGTGCACGTGCATCCATGCCCGGTATGATGGACACCATCTTAAATCTCGGATTGAACGATGTTTCCGTCGAAGGTTTTGCTGAAAAGACCGGCAACAAGAGATTCGCATACGATTCCTACAGAAGATTCATCCAGATGTTTTCGGACGTAGTTATGGAAGTTCCGAAGTCATTGTTTGAGAGAGTTCTTGATGAGATCAAGGCAAAGAAGCATGTTCATTACGATACTGAGTTAAATGCCGACGATCTTAAAGAGATCATAGGAAAGTTTAAGCAGATATACAAAGATAAGATGGGAGAGGAATTCCCCCAGGATCCCAAGGTTCAGCTTATGGAAGCTGTTAAGGCGGTATTCCGTTCATGGGATAACGATCGTGCGATCGTATATCGTCGTATGAACGATATTCCCGGCGACTGGGGAACCGCAGTAAATGTTCAGGCCATGGTATTCGGTAACATGGGAGATACTTCGGGTACGGGTGTTGCATTCACACGTAATCCTTCGACAGGTGAGAAGGGTATCTACGGCGAGTACCTGATCAATGCACAGGGTGAGGACGTTGTTGCGGGTATCCGTACACCTCAGCCCATTACAAAGCTTGCAGAGGATCTTCCCGAATGTTACAAGAAGTTCATCGAGATCGCCAATACACTTGAGAATCACTACCGCGACATGCAGGATATGGAGTTTACCATTGAAGAGGGTAATCTTTACTTCCTTCAGACTCGTAACGGTAAGCGTACCGCACAGGCAGCACTTCAGATCGCATGCGATCTTGTGGATGAAGGCATGATCACGGAGCAGGAAGCTGTATGCCGTATCGAAGCCAAGTCACTCGATCAGTTATTGCATCCCACATTCGACCAGATCGCACTTCGCGACGGCGAAGTTATGGGTATCGGTCTTCCCGCATCACCCGGTGCGGCTGCAGGTAAGGTTTATTTTACCGCCGAAGAAGCAAAACTTGCTCATGCACGCGGTGAGAGAGTAATCCTTGTAAGACTTGAGACTTCACCCGAAGATATCGAAGGTATGCATGCATCCGAAGGTATCCTGACCGTTAGAGGCGGTATGACAAGCCATGCAGCAGTTGTTGCACGTGGTATGGGTACCTGCTGTGTATCCGGATGCGGTGCCATCAATATAAATGAAGATGAAAAGTGGTTTGAACTCGGCGGAGTTACCTTCAGAGAAGGAGATTACATTTCCCTTGACGGTTCCACAGGTAAGATCTACCGCGGCGACCTTCGTACAAAGGATGCAGAGATCTCAGGCAACTTCGAACGCATCATGAACTGGGCAGATAAGTATCGTAAGCTTAAGGTTCGTACCAATGCTGATACTCCCGCAGATGCGCTCAACGCTATCAAGCTCGGTGCCGAAGGTATCGGTCTTTGCCGTACAGAGCACATGTTCTTCGATGCCGACAGGATCCCGAAGATCAGAAAGATGATCCTTTCAAAGACGGTTGAGCAGAGAGAAGCCGCACTTAACGAACTTATCCCTTATCAGAAATCCGACTTCAAGGGTATATTCAAGACAATGGCAGGCCGTCCGGTTACCATCCGTTTCCTGGATCCTCCGCTTCATGAATTTGTACCTACCGATGATGAAGATATAAGAGCATTGGCTAAGGATATGGGTCTTACTTACGAAGAAGTTAAGGCTACATGCGAATCCTTACATGAGTTTAACCCCATGATGGGCCACAGAGGATGCCGTCTTGCGGTTACATATCCCGAAATTGCCAGAATGCAGACAAGAGCCGTTATGGAAGCTGCGATCGAAGAAAATGAGAAGTACGGTTTCAATATCGAACCCGAGATCATGATCCCGCTCGTAGGCGACAAGAAAGAGCTTAAGTTTGTAAAGAAAGTAATCGTAGAAGTAGCAGAGCAGGTTAAGAAAGAGAAGAAGTCCGATATCGTATATCATATCGGTACCATGATCGAGATCCCCCGTGCCGCTCTTATGGCCGATGAGATCGCAGAAGAAGCAGAATTCTTCTCATTCGGTACAAACGACTTAACCCAGATGACCTTCGGTTTCTCACGTGACGATACAGGTAAGTTTATCGATTCTTACTATAAGTCAAAGATCTACGAGTCCGATCCTTTTGCTAAGCTCGACCAGAACGGTGTCGGCCAGCTTATCGAAATGGCAGCAAAGAAGGGCAGAAAGACCCGTCCCGACATCAAGCTCGGTATCTGCGGTGAGCACGGCGGAGATCCTTCATCCGTTGAGTTCTGCCACAAGGTTGGCCTTACGTATGTAAGCTGCTCGCCTTTCCGTGTTCCGATCGCAAGGCTCGCAGCAGCACAAGCAGCTATCAATGACAAATAATTTTAGCAGTTGTTGATCACGATTTTAGTTCTAAAATAATTGGGCCCGGCCCGTCGGCTTTTCCGACGAGGCCGGGCTTTTTTTGAGTGGAGGGTGCGGACATTTTCTTGGACAGCCTATACGGCTAACCCAAGGCTATGCCTGTACTCCATAGGACTCAAATATCCTAATGACTTTTTTATTCTTTTTTCATTATACCAAAGAAGATAGTTATTTAATATATCAATAAATTCTGAGATGTTCACACCTGTCCAATCAGTGTTATAGAACATCTCATTTTTTAGGCGGCCAAATACTCCTTCACATGCGGAGTTGTCTGGCGAACAGCCTTTTTTAGACATGGATCTTCTTAATCCATTTGACTCCATTCGACTAATCCAGCCAGGCCAACGATAGTGTACACCTCTGTCTGAATGTACTATTGGCTTTTCATCCGGTGACAAAAGTTGAATAGCATTATCTAGCATTGTATTAACCAAAGTAGCATCGGGAGATGTTCCTATATTCCATGTAACCAAAAGTCCATCAAAGCAATCCACTATTGGAGATAAATATACTTTTCCAGCAGGAATTGCAAACTCTGTTATATCGGTTAACCATTTCTCATTAGGTTTTGATGCAGAGAAATTTCTATCTATGATATTTTCTACAGCTGGAGATATTTCGCCTTGATATGAATTGTATTTACGAGTTCTCTTGATTTTTACAGAAAGACCTTCTTCTTTCATGATTCTTCGAACAATCTTCTCCGAAATATTTGTTTTTTCTCGCTTTAGTAAAGCATGTATACGTCTATAGCCGTATCTGTTTTTGTTTTCCACAAACAATTCTATTATTCTGCATCTTACTTTCGTATATTTATCTTCCTGATTTATTGCATGTTGCTGGTAATAATAGCTGCTCCTAGGTAATTGTAGTTTCTGTAATAATAAAGGCAGTGAATACTTATTCTTCAAGACATCGATTATCACTGCCTTCTCTCGGTTGCTGAGAGCACTCTGATCGATGTCTGGGTCTTTTTTTAATACATTAATGGTCTCTTTTAGTATATCAATTTCAAGCTGCATATCTTGCATTTGAGACTTTAGTTGTTTTATTTCATCAGAGGATATATCTGTGTTATTTATAGCGCCCTCTGTTAGTTTTCCTGGTGTGATATTTTTATTATTCATAAGACCTAGCGTACCTTCTTTTAAATAGCGTTTACGCCATTGATAAATACTGGCTCTACTATAACCAATGTCTTCCGATACATATTTTATATTCTCTCCAAGTTCATAGCAACGGTGTATTGCATCAAGCTTAACTTCAAGAGAGGGATTTCTTGGATGATTAGGAGGGTTATCGATTATTGGATAATCCTTTCTTGCTTTAGTAGGATTTGCTTCTTCATAAATCCAATTATATAGATTTTTTCGAGTAGGATATCCCAACATCCTAACTGTTTCAGATACAGATTCTGTTTGATGATATAACTTTAGTGCAATCTCTTTTTGTTGTTTTGAATACATAAAAAAGGCTCCTTTCGGAGCCCTATGATAGTCCAGTTTTTTGTCCGCACCCTCGACGCGATGAAAGTGATAGAGGCGGGCTGATACTCGGATACCCCGAATCCGGCCTTTTGGACCGCAAAGCGATTGAAAAAACCGGCAACAATGTCACATGGGTGGAGTGACAGGAGTTGCCGGAAGGCTTTAAATGTGGTAATGCCCGCTCGGAATTTGTCCCGGGCGGTGTTTTTTTACCTTCTAAAAATTTATTGAGCGCTTACGATATATCGTTCGATTTACGCGCTCTATTACTCAAATATCGTTCGATTTACCTTGACGTATGTTAATAAATCGCATAAAATATGAATAAAGGAGGATGTTGATATGACTCAGGTGACTGCAACCGAATTTAAAAGTAATCTCGGACATTATCTGGAAAAAGTTCTTACCGAAGACATATGGATCACCAAAAATGGAAAAACGATCGCAAAGCTCGTGAATCCTAATGTTTCAGCCGTTGAATCCATATCCGGTATTCTGAAAGGCCGGATTCCCGATGATATAGATCGTCGTTCTCTTAGGGAAGAAAGGATGATGCACTATGCGAATGATGATTGATACAAACATCATCTTGGACGTTCTTCTCGAACGGGAGCCTTTCTATGCCCAATCGAAAGCAGTTTTGGATCTGTGCGAGAATAAAAAGATTCTTGGTTTTATTTCTGCTTCCACTGCAACCGACATCTTTTATCTGATCCGTAAAGGCCTCGGCAGTACGGACGAAGCATATAAAGCCCTTGGGCATATCCTTGATATAGTAAAGATTCTTACCGTTACAAACAACGATGTCAACGATGCGTTTCTTGCAAAAGCAAAAGATTTTGAAGACTGTCTACTAGCCACATGCGCAAAAGCAAATAAGTGCTCCGGTATTATCACACGAAACAAAAAAGATTTTTCCGAATTTGATATAGCAGTATATTCACCGGAAGAAATATTGGAGGGAAAATGATAAATGTGGTATTGCCCGCTCGGGATCGTCCCGGGCGGTGTTTTTTTACCTGCTATAAATTTTATTTATGGAAAATAATAAATTTTGGATATTATTAAGACTTAATGCGTTTTCGTATACTTGGAGGTGAGAGTTAAAGTAGGAGGAGTGTATGTATGAAAGAGAAGAGAAAAGTCGGAAACATAACCTTATGGATATTGACAGGTTTGATCCTGGGTATAATTGTGGGCCTCATAATGCCGGACTGGCTTAATAAGCCTTTATCGGTAGTGGGTTCGATATACATGTCCGCTCTTAAGATGATGATATATCCGCTTGTGTTCTGCAGTCTTATCATGGGGATCATCGGGATCGGAAATATCGCAAAGACAGGTAAGATCGGGCTTCATGCACTTATATGGTTTACCGCGACTACGGCGCTTGCTTCGGCATTGGGTCTTGTACTTCCGAGGATCCTGCATCTTGGAAGCGGTATAAGCATATCAAGTACGGATATATCGGTTGAAGCTGCGGAATTTACCGGCCTTGTGGATACGCTTCAGACCATTATCCCGGATAACCCGTTTGCTTCTTTTGTAAACGGAAATATGCTTCAGGTTCTGGCATTTTCGGTGATAATCGGGCTTTCATGCCTTGCACTTAAAGAAAAAGCGAAACCTTTTGTGAATCTTGTCGGTTCGCTCAATGAGATATCGATATTTGTGGTCGGAAAAGTCATGTTGTTTACACCTGTGGGAGTTTTCTGCTGTATCGCGACCGTTATCCATGCAAACGGCAAGGAGACGATGATACAGCTTGCGGGCGTAATGATAGCACTGTATGTTACATATGCCCTGTATGCATTTATAGTGTATGGCGGTATCGTGAAGTTTGTGGGCAAATATCCGACGTTGAAGTTTTTTAAGGGTGTTGCGCCCGCCGCGCTTAACGCTTTCAGTACCTGCTCATCCAACGCGACGATCCCGCTTTCCATGAAGTGTGCAACGGACGAGCTTGATGTTCCCGAAGAAGTATCGTCGCTTGTGCTTCCGCTCGGAGCCACCATTAATATGGATGCGGTCTCTATCGTTATGTCGTTTATGATCACATTCTTCGCATCGGCGCTCGGGATCGATCTTCCGATTGGAACGATGATCACGATACTTGCATGCAACGTTCTTTTATCGATAGGTACTCCGGGTGTTCCTGGCGGCGCCATAGCTGCTTTTGCGGCGCTTGCTCCGATAGCAGGCATACCTGTGCCCCAGATTTTGGGTGTGTATATCTCCGTCAACACTCTTGCGGATATGGGCGCTACCTGCGTAAACGTATTGGGCGATCTTGCGATCGCGACCGTGCTCAAAAAAACGCTTCATCTTGGCGAAAAGACCGAAGACGAAGCGCTTAAGGAAGCGGTATAGGGATCACTTGCCGGGGCGGGTTCTTTTACCCGCAAGTCTGTTAAACAACATAAGAAGAAGTGAGATTCCCCATGTAAATAAGATCACTGCGATAAAGATCACAGCGCCGGCTGCCGGGCCCCAGTTTAGGAAGCCGTACCAGTCGTTTGATTTAGGCCACACACCTACGCCGTTTATAAGGATGTTTATGATGTAGGCAAGACCGTACACTATCGGGGGCAGCATGGCTGTCAAAGTGGACTTAAACGTTAGCAGACCGTCATGATTGTACAGTATGAATTCTGCCATGCATAAGAGCGGGACCAGAAGGTGGAAGTAGAGGTTTGAACCTTGATACATCTTGGAATGGCCGTATAAGGGGCCCAAGAATCCGATGACCACCAAAAATGTGATACCGGTCGCTGCGGCACTCATAAGTTTTAGATAAAACAAAGGCTTAACGGTCTTTGTTTTTCTTATGTCAAAGATAAGCTGTACAAGTGCCGTAAGCCCGGCAAGTTCGTTTGACAGCACCGTAAAGAACTTAAGGTTATGAAAGCCGCTTGCCGTAAGCCCTGTGGCGCTCGGCCGGTTTTGGAACATTACGATCGTGCCTGTGACAACAAGCGCGACGATCAGGATATTTAAGATTTTTCTTGTGTTTTCTTTTATCATGTTTATCCTCTCGGGTAGTTTTGGATCAAGTATAGTATAAAGGATACTTGAGGGCTGTAAGCAGGGGATTAACAATTCGGTGGGGTGTGCCGGTGTGGGGTCTGCGGCTTGAGGCTTGAGGTGGGGGTAAGGGCTGTGGGGTTTACATAAAGTATTGACAAAAGTGATTATGGCTGATATTTCCACGAAAAGAATAACTTTTTCTGCTTTTGTTTGAAAATAATTGCATTATGTAAACCCAAAAAATCTGTTTTGCAGATATTTTTTGTTTTATAAGCAGATTATCTGCCGGAAAAGCGGTATGCGTTATGGATAAAGAGTGAGAGTGTTCTTTTAAAAGCAGATAATTGACAATTATTTGAATAAATATCTGCTTTTTATGAAAAATGGCTGAAAGCATCATGAATTATGTAAACCACTTGGCAGATATTCTTTCTCCTGAGGCAGATTTATCTGCCTCAGCCCTCTGACTAATGGTCGGTGAAAAGCCTGAAATATAAGGCGCTGAGAGATGTTTCGATCATGAATCCGCACTTTTTATCAATCAAACACTAATATACATATTTAAAACTAATCTTGTTTAAGGTAGTATAATTAGAAGACTGCGAAGGTGGGGATTTGTTATTACGTCGGTATTGGATCATTATATCAGAATAAATTGGAAACCGTTTTGATCCATGGGGAGGAAAATAAGTTATGGATCTTAGAGAATTTGATAATAAATGCGTGAGGATCACCGTTGTCTCAGGGGATGTATATGAGGGAATCGCGTCATATTTGGGCAGAGAATATGTTTTTCACGAATATGGCTGTGATCAGGAGGCTTTGTGTCTTACGCCGATGTTGTTTTACAAAAATGATATATCAAGCATCATAGATTTGGAGAACACGAACGGGATCTTTGGACATTATTCCGATAAATACGGTCTTCTTGAAAAAGAATGTCTGGACAACGGTACCGACCTGATAGGAGAGATTTTTGAATCGGATGACGATGAACAAATACTCAGAATGCTGTATTGCATGAAAGATTCCCTTCAGTCGATCATAGACAGGGGTGTACCCGGGAAGGCGCCGTGGCGCAGCGGGAAGAGTATGAAAAGGGATAATGCCAAAGAGGATAAACCCATATATCTCGGAGAACTTGAGGATCTGCTCGATACCCTTGTGAAATATAAAAAAGATGACAGGATCGTAAAAGAGGCCAATAGTCTTCGGGAAAGATTATTTACATCAGGTGAGCAAAAATAGTCGAGAAATATTATTTCCTATTTTGCTAATATACGCTCATAAGGAGATGAGCCATTGGACGAAACAAGAGCAGCAGTAAGAGTAATGCAGGATTATATAACCGAACATATCAGTGAAGAGATCACTATAGATGATCTTGCAAGATGCTCTTCATTTTCACCCTGGTATGCAAGGAAGCTTTTTGAGAAGCATCTTGGGATGACACCGGCAGTTTATATCAGGCGCCTTAAGCTGTCGAAGTCGGCTCTGCGTCTCAGGGATGAGAAACTGACAGTTCTTGATGTCGCAATGGAGATGGGATTTAAAAGTGTGGATGGATATCAGCGTGCGTTCAGACGTGAATTCGGCTGTAATCCAAAAGAATACGCCCTGAGCCCGATCCCGATCTGGCTGTTTACTCCTTATTTCATTATTGATGAAGAAAGGAAGATGAGAAAAATGAGCGAAATAAGAAATGTATTTATTCAGGTGATCGAAAAGCCTTCAAGAAAAGTGATCATTAAAAGAGGCGTGAAGGCCGACGAGTATTTCAGCTACTGCGAAGAAGTCGGCTGTGATGTATGGGGACTGCTTAAAAGTATAAAGTCCATCAGCGGAGAACCTGTATGTATGTGGCTTCCTCTTGAAATGAGAAAGCCTGTAACAAATGAGTATGTTCAGGGAGTTGAAGTTGAGGAGGATTATTCGGGAAAAGTTCCCGAAGGATTTGAGATCATAGATCTTCCGACAGCTACATATCTTCTTTTCAGAGGCGAACCGTTTGCACAAGAGGATTATGAAGCAGCCATAAATGAGATCTGGGATGCCGAAAAGAAATATGATCCTGAATTTATCGGCTTTAAGTGGGATGACAAGAACCCAAGGATTCAGCTTGAACCCAGGGGAGAGCGGGGATATATAGAGCTGGTTCCCGTTAAGAAAATATAGCGGGTCATTCTTCATGAGCCCCGGCGATGGTGCCGGGGTTCTTTTTTGGGCTTGAATACTGGAGGGATTATACTTGACATGGTATCATAATATGTGTGGATCGGCTTATTTAAGGGGAGGGTGTTATATGCAGAAGTTTAGTGTATCGAATATGAGTCCGTCAGTGTTTAACTGGTTATCCTACTTAAGCGTAGTAGTCTTTGGGATTCCGGGCATATTTTTGTTCTTTGCGGGGATGACACGTCATAATACTCTCCTTAATGGGGTGGGAATGATAGTGATTATTTTTGCCTTTATACTGCCGTTTACTGTTTATTGTCTGGCAAGGACTGCTGTCGATTATGACGGAACTTCAATCAGAACAAGATCCATGTTTAAACGCAGGGAGATTTTGCTGAGTGACATCGAAAGCATCAGTTATGAATTTGAGACATGTTATAGGTCTTTCAGTAATGCGGTTAATATTAATCTTGTGTTAGCGGATCGGACTGAGATCATGCTGACGGATACGGTGCCGAAGGAAGACACGGACAGGTTGATCAAAGGCGACCGTTCTTTCGTGCCTCTTCTTGCAATGTTTTATGACATAGCAGGAAAATATCCTGATAAGGTTAAGCAGAGTGACTAGCGGGTATTAATAGGATCATTAAGAAGGAATCAGATCATGAGAAACGAGAAAGTATATGAGTGGTTGAAGAACAGAGGCTTTGAGGGGCGCCTTACGGAACATTCAGAAACGATAGATACCGTGGAGCATGCCGCACAGCAGATCGGCTGCAGCGAGACAGAAATTGCAAAGACACTTTCTTTTATTGTGGATGACAAGCCGGTTGTTGTCGTTATGGCCGGAGACGGTCGGGTAAACAGTTCAAAGTTCAAGGCATTATTTCATACCAAACCGGGCATGATCCCGAGAGATAAGGTTGAGGAGCTGACGGGGTTCGCACCGGGAGGAGTGTGCCCTTTTGGAGTACCGGCAGGCATTCCGATATGGCTCGATATTTCGATGAAGCGTTTTGAGTATGTCCATCCCGCAGGCGGGAATGAGTTTACATCTGTAAAGCTTACGCCTGAAGAACTGGAAACTGCTTCCGACGCAATCGGATGGTGCGATGTATGCAAAGGCTGGGAAGAAACGGCGGGAGGAGAGTTTTTATAATTGAAGATAGCAGTCAGTTCATGTTTGTTAGGAGAAAATTGCAAATATAACGGCGGAAATAATTTCAGTGAAAAGGTAAGT
>JAEEGL011748958.1_pt1 | contig 19957 bp, 17 predicted proteins | sample 9134231 | NCBI WGS metagenome assembly JAEEGL01 (sample SAMN16246548, study PRJNA631951) | gut metagenome | biome: gut microbiome; feature: rumen; material: fiber-attached | host: Bos | place: Iran: Karaj | collected 2018-10 | reverse complement strand
TCAACATGCTCTCTGTATGTTGCCTTTCCGTTTGCAAAAGACATTACCGCCTGCTTTATAGGCTTTTCTTCGAGTTTTTCACCGTTTTCTTCCGCTTTTTCGGCAAGATAACGTGCCTGTTTTGCAACGGCAATAACAAGCGAGTAGCGGCATCTGTGGTCGCCTTTAATAAGATCGTTTACACTTGGATACAACATATTACTTCTCCTGTTTTAATTCGGATCATTCTCCGATATTTTCATTTATACGTCCGCTTATCGTTTCAGGCGATACTGCGCTGAGCACGACATGCGAACTGTCTGTTACGATAACTGATTTTGTTTTACGTCCGTATGTGGCATCTACAAGAAAGCCTTTTTCCCGCGCGTCCGCTATTATACGTTTTACGGGGGAAGAATCGGGCGATATGACGGCGATTATTCTGTTGTCGGCAATACTGTTGCCGTAACCGATATTTATAAGTTTCATAAAATCACTCTATATTCTGTATCTGTTCTCTTATCTGCTCGATTATTGATTTAAGCTCAAGAACTATGCGGGTAACTTCAAGATCACCTATTTTTGAAGAAATGGTGTTTACCTCACGGTTCATTTCCTGTATTGAATTATCGATATACTTGCCTATCGGTTTATCTGCGCAAAGAGCTTCTTCAAGCGCTGCGGCGTGTGAGCCCAGACGAACGACTTCTTCGTCTATTGCGATTTTATCCGCCATAATAGCGACCTCTGTAAGGAGACGCTGTTCGTCAACATCGGCGCCGCCGAGTAATTTTTCTATGCGCTTTCTAAGCTTTGAGGCATATTCTTCCGTCAACACAGGCACTCTTGCGTTTATTACGGCAACACGGTCCTTTATTGTTTCGAGTTTTGCTGAAATATCCGCACAAAGACGGGTGCCCTCAGCCTCACGCTGTTTTATAAGCGCATCGACCGCCTCTTCAAGGACCGGTTTTACGGAAAGCCACATCTGCGATGAGTCGGTTTCATCCTGCGAGACCGTAACGACATCTGACAAACGAAGAACGGTGCTGGCAGAAATATCGTTTGTAAGTCCGAACTCTTCAGCAACAGCCGATATCTCATCAAGATAGTTCTTCAGCAGCTTTTTATCTACCGACACCTTTTTATTGCTTTCTGCTGCGGAAAAATCGAGATTTAAATTCAAATCGAGTTTGCCTCTTGAAAGACGCGTTGAGATATATGAACGAATATTATCTTCAAGCTGCATATATGCTCTCGGAATGCGTGCGTTCAGTTCGAGGTAGCGGTGATTTACGGATTTGATCTCTACCGTAATCGCGACCCCGTCCGTAACTGCGGAGGCCCTTCCGAAGCCTGTCATGCTTTTGACCAAAACAATACCTCCCGATACAATATGATTTCCGAAATTCAAAAATGACTGAAAATACATACTTACAGTAATAATATATCATTATATATTGTAATCCTTTTTTCAAAGTTTGTCAAGTTTTTTAAAGTAATTAATTATAAGAAACCGTATATGTTCACTGTTTTGCCACAAATTTTAAAGAAAATTTCCTTGACCGCCTCCCCTTTTATGTGTATAATGTAAATAATCATCAGAAGCATAAGGAAAGAATAAATATGATCTGTAAAAAATGCGGCACAGAAATACCCGATGATTCCCGATTCTGTTTTTCATGCGGTCATGCTTTTACGGGAAAAACAAAAATAAAAAGGATCGTTATAGCCGCGCTTTGTGTTATCGTTGCTCTCTTACTTCCTGTTTTTGCGCTCTTTTGCGGAATTCACATAGGCAAAACATCGACCGATATTTCGATTAAAACACCTGCTGTCGCTGAAATTGCTGCGGAAAGGCTGAAGGAAGTAACTGAAATTCCTGTAGAAATTGAATTTACTCAAAGCGAACTAAACACAATTGTAAAGCAGTATGAGGAAAAAATGCTGCCTTTAAAAAACGTTGTGATCTCTCTTCCCGAAAGCGGCGGAGCGCTGATCGAAGGACAGATCGAAAAAAGCGGCCTTTCAAATCTTTTCGGCACTGAACTGCCGCCGTTGATACTGTTGCTTTTACCTGACAACATCGATCTTGCAATTGCCGCAGACCCGTCAGTGAAGGACGGCAGAATAACGGCGGGCATAAGCTCCGTTTCGGTATCAGGACTTTCGCTGGGCAAAGAAACGCTCGAATATATAGGCGCAGACGATATAATTGCCGATATCGTTGATTCTGCTGTCGGAGAAAAATACGGCGAAAAGGTTAAAATCGAAAACATTTCGATCGGAAATTCAAAATCAGGAGAACGGGCAATTAAAATTAAAATCAGATATTATATCTGGAAATAGCAGCGAATCTGAATACTTAAATTTACCACAAATCGATACCGCATAAATGTCTTTTCAGGAAAGCATAAAATAATTAATTACAGGAAGGGAAATATGGCTGTCAGTCTTATCCGGGCACAATGTCCTAATTGCGGAGCTACGCTCAACATTGAAGAAGGCTGTAAAGAAGTTTGTTGCGAATATTGCGGCTCGAAGGTCTTACTGCACAATGAAAACGAGGCAAGCGTTAAACAAGCGGAAACGGATCGTATTATTCGTATGAAACAGATGGAGCTTGCCGACAAAAAATATGCCGATGCATTAAAAACAAAAGCTCTGAAGATCAAACTATCTCTGATTTTTGCGATTGCCGGCGTGATGATGATTTTAATCGGTTTTTCTGCCGGACAAGCATCGGGCGATTCCAATTCATGGCTGTTCATACTTGCGATAATGGGTATTTTTTCTCTTTGTGCCGCCGGTTTTTTATGGATATCCATAGTAAAAGATGAAGAGGATTTAAACTCAGAAGATAAAGCAAAAGTTCCGTCTTCAGTATCTGATTTTGCGAAAAAAGATTACAGCGCAATTGCGGCAATGTTTGAGAGCGCGGGTTTTACAAATGTCAGATGCGTCCCTCTTAATGATCTGGCTATAGGATTATTAAAAAGGCCCGGAATGGTAGAATCAATAACCGTCAACGGTGAGACTGTCACTTCCGGCGGCAAGAGATTTCCCAAAAATGCTCCGGTCGTAATATCTTATCACAGCATGATCCGTTAGCTGAATAAACCATTACGCAATGAGCATAAAAAGCTTTGCGCTTAAACAGCGAGCCATTGAACTTTTACTGCTGCCGGCAGAATACCGGATCGCTTTTGCAGTTGTTTTTCGGAAATAATCAGCGTTAACTTTACCGACAAAGCGTAATGCCAAAACCTGCATAGCCGGACGGAAGAAAAATGTCAGCGCAAAGCTTAAAAATCAATACAATTCAACAACACCCGAATATATAATACCCTCAGCCTCCGGTATACAGAGGTTGAGGGTTTGTGCATTATATTTTCAGATACAAAAAGTCCTTTTACATTTTCACGAATATTTTTGCCACTTTTCTTGCTGTTTTGTACAGAGGACCTTCAAGATACTTTGAAGCTTCTTTCAGTTGTTTGCGTATCTCAATTTTCTGAGGACAGTGTTTTTCACATTTTCCGCAGCCTACGCACTGCGAAGCGGCAGTCGAGGTCGGACGAAGAGCCGTGCACATAAAGTAATCGATCAGGCCGGGAATTTTGCCCTCGCTTTTTGCTCTGTTATATGCGGCAAACGTTCCGGGAATATCCACATTTTTCGGACACGGAACACAATAGCCGCATCCCGTGCAGCCGACTTTAATTTTAGAATTGATCGCTTTTACAACATCAGAGAGCATTGCCTTTTCGGAGTCACCCATCAAGCCTGTTTTTGCCGAAGATGCCGTGGCAACGTTGTCAAGGATCATCTGCTCGGAATTCATCCCCGATAAAACTACGGTGACCTCCGGCTGATCCCAGAGCCAGAGAAAAGACCACTGGGCAGGCGTATGTGAAGGGCTATACCTTTCCATGATCTTTTTTGCTTTTTCAGGCGGATCTGCGAGCTTTCCGCCGCGAAGCGGTTCCATGATCATTACGGGCAGTCCTTTTTTATTCGCATATTCAAGACCTCTGCGTCCCGCCTGAGTGTTTTCGTCCATATAATTATACTGGATCATACAAAAATCCCAGTTTCGCGCATCAACAAGCGTACGGAACATATCGGAATTGCCGTGATAAGAAAATCCGACTTGTTTTATCTGACCGCTTTCTGTTTTTTTTGCAAGCCATTCCTCTACTCCGAGAGAAACGAGCCTCTTCCATGTGTCGATATCGGTAAGCATATGCATAAGATAATAATCGACGTGATCGGTGCGCAGGCGTTTCAGTTCTTCGTTGAATATTCGTTCAAAATCCTCATTTTTTTTGATCAGATAATGAGGCAGCTTCGTTGCGATGTTGATTTTATCGCGAACTCCGTTTTTTTCGAGTATTTCACCGAGAACAGATTCGCTTCTCGGGTATATGTAAGCCGTATCGAAATAATTTATGCCTTTATTTATTGCGAGCATCACTTCTCGCTCGGTCTCCGCAAAATCTGTTGCGCCCATTTTTTTCGGGAAGCGCATGCACCCGAAACCGAGTATAGAGAGCGAATTGCCGTACTTATCGGTGCGATAGTTCATTTATTTTACTCCGAAAACTGATAATTAAATGATTATCCGAATAATTCTGTCTGAATGATCCGTGCAAATTCTTCAAGCCCGGTTTTATCGTCCTCAGAAAAGCGGTTTTGCAAAGGACTGTCTATATCAAGAACGCCTATTACTCTCCCATGCTGTCTTATCGGGATAACTATCTCCGACTCCGACGCTGAATCGCAGGCGATATGCCCGGGGAATTCGTGGACGTTTTTTACAAGGATCGTTTCGTTTTTTTCCGCTGCAGTTCCGCAAACACCTTTTCCCAAAGGTATTTCGATGCAGGCGTGTTTACCTTGAAACGGACCGAGAACAAGAATACCGTTTTCGATAAAGTAAAATCCCGCCCAGTTAATGTTTTCAAGTCCGTAAAAAAGAAGAGCTGCTGCATTTGCGAGGTTTGCCGTGCGATGAGGAACGCCGCATATGACAGAAGAAAGCTGTCGGCATAATAAATCGTAATCCATTTTATCCTCACTGTATGATAAAATAATATGCTATATAATACCACATTCCGAAATTTTTTTCAATAGGTCAAAATCAACTTGTAAAAACAAAAAAAATATGCTATACTGTTTTGAAGACATTATAACAATGAGGACAACGAATGACAAAAAAATTCAGACTGCCGTTTGAGCTTGTTCCGGTAATTTTATCGCTTGCATGGCCTACCATGCTTGAACAGCTTATGCAAACTGCGGTTCAGTATATAGATACTGCAATGGTGGGCTCGCTCGGCACGGAAGCGACAGCGGCGGTAGGCTCTACTACAACTGTAAACTGGCTGATCGGAAGCACGATTTCAGCTGTAAGCGTTGGATTTCTGGCATTTATTGCTCAGGCAAACGGCGCAGGGAACAAAGAAAACGTAAAAAAAGCTTCAGCACAGGCAACGCTCGCAGTTCTCGTATGCGGACTGTTTTTTACCGTTCTTACTCTCTCATTGAGCGAACTTGTTCCGAAAATGATGCAGGTAGATGAAAATATACGCAGTATTTCCGCTCAATACTTTTTTATTTTATACGTTCCCATGCTTGCGAGAACAGCGTCTATCATTTACGGAACAGTATTGCGTGCCGTAGGCGATACGAAAACGCCTATGCGTGTTGGGATACTTGTGAATATAATAAATGTTGTGCTGAATTTCTTTTTTATTTATCCAACGCGCAGCGCAAACATATTTTCGCTTGAGATCACTGTTCCCGGAGCAGGGATGGGCGTAATAGGAGCTGCCGTAGCAAGCGCGATATCCTTTGTTTTCGGCGGAGCATTCATAACTGCGGTCGTATGGCGTCATCCGGAGCTTTCGCCCAAGGGACAGTCGCTGAAACCGGACGGAAAGATACTCAGACCTTGTTTGAGGGTCGCGCTGCCGAATGCGATACAGCGCTTTGCGACGTCATTCGGATATGTATGTTTTGCCGCAATGGTAAATTCACTCGGGGAGGTTTCAACTGCGGCGCATACAATAGCAAACACAGTGGAATCAGCTTTTTATATACCAGGCTACGGTATGCAGACAGCTGCCGCAACCCTTGCGGGCAACGCACTTGGAGCAAAAGACGAAAAAAGAATACGCGATCTCTCAAAAATGATCTTACCGATAGAAATTCTTCTTATGATCATTTCCGGAACGCTGCTTTTTACATTTGCGCCGAACATGATGCGTATTTTTTCAAAAAGCGAAGAGGTAATCATTCTCGGTTCAACGGTCCTTCGTATGGTCGCAGTTTCAGAGCCTTTTTACGGTTTTTCGATAATAGTTGAGGGAATGATGCAGGGAATGGGCAAAACCGTTATGCCGTTTATCTGCAACATCATAGGCATGTGGGGAATTCGCATAGTCGGAACATTTATCTGCACTCAGCTTTTGTCTTTCGGTCTTGTTTCGGCATGGACGTGCATGATACTTCACAATATGGCAATGTTTTTTATGTTCCTTGCATACTACATTTCGGGACGGTGGAACCCGCTTGGCAGACATAAATAACGATAAAAAAAGAGCTTCCGAAGAAGCTCTTTTTTATTTATACTTTTATCAACCAAGTCTTTTTCTGAATTCAGCAAGCTGATTGCGAAGTTCTGCCGGAGTATGATCGCCTACTTTATTGTAGAACTGTTCAACACCGTCTGCATCTTCTTTCCAGAGGTTCTTGTCAACAGAAAGAAGATCAGCAAGAACGTCGCGTGTGATACCGCTGTCTTCAAGGCCTTCGATATTGATGTCTTCAGGGTTAGGCAGATAACCGATGGGGCTTTCTACAGCGCCAACAGTACCTGCAACTCTGCCGAGTATCCAAAGAAGAACACGGAGGTTGTCGCCGTATCCGGGCCAGATAAAGTTGCCATGATCGTCTGTTCTGAACCAGTTGACGTTGAAAATCTTCGGAGGATTGGGAATCTTTTTGCCCATTTCGATCCAGTGTGCCCAGTAGTCTCCCATATTGTATCCTACAAACGGAAGCATAGCCATCGGGTCGCGGCGAACTACGCCGACAGCTCCTGCAGCTGCAGCTGTTGTTTCGGATGCCATTGCAGAGCCGACGTATACGCCGTGATTCCAGTCAAAGGACTGATATACGAGCGGAGCTGTTTTTGCACGGCGGCCGCCGAATATGATCGCGTCAACGGGTACGCCTGCGGGATTGTTGAATTCTTTTGAAATGCAGGGGCAGTTTTCAGCCATTGCGGTGAAGCGTGAGTTAGGATGGGCGCCTTTTGTTCCGTCTGTGCCGTCCCATTTTTCACCGAGCCAGTTTTCCGCATTTTTCGGAGGATTCTTGTCGAGTCCTTCCCACCAGACTGTGTTGTCTTCAAGATTATGAACAACGTTTGTGAAAATTGTCTCTCTGCGTGTTGCGGCAAGAGCGTTGGGGTTGGACTTAACATTCGTTCCGGGAGCAACGCCGAAAAAGCCGTTTTCGGGATTTACAGCCCAAAGACGTCCGTCAGGACCGATTCGCAGCCATGCGATATCGTCGCCTACGCACCATACTTTATATCCCTGTTTTGCAAATATTTCGGGAGGAATAAGCATAGCGAGGTTTGTTTTGCCGCATGCAGACGGGAAAGCAGCGGTTATGTAATGGATCTCACCGTTAGGATATTCGATACCGAGAATAAGCATATGCTCGGCAAGCCAGCCTTCTTTGTGTGCAAGATAGGAAGCGATCCTCAGTGCGAAGCATTTTTTACCGAGAAGAACGTTTCCGCCGTAACCAGAGTTTACTGAGCAGATGCTGTTTTCCTGCGGGAAGTGAACGATGTATCTGTTTTCTTCATCGATATCTTTTTTGGCGTGAAGACCTTTTACGAAATCGGGGTTGTCGCCGAGAACATCAAGAACATGCTGTCCGGCACGGGTCATGATAAGCATGTTGAGAACAACATATATCGAGTCTGTAAGTTCGATACCGATTTTTGCAAAAGGAGATTCGGGCATGCACATTGAATAAGGAATAACATACATCGTTCTTCCTACCATGCAGTCCTTGTAAAGAGCGTTGAGTTTTGCGTGCATTTCCGCGGGTGCGCACCAGTTGTTGATATTACCTGCCTCTTCCTGTGTTTCGGTGCAGATGAAGGTTCTGCTTTCAACACGTGCAACGTCGTTTTTCGCGGTTCTGTGAAGGTAACATCCGGGGAGTTTCTGTTCGTTTAACTTGATGAGCTCACCTGTAGCGCAAGCTTCTGCGCGCAGAGCGTCTCTCTGTTCGTCAGACCCGTCGATCCATACGACTTTGTCGGGTCTGCAAAGTTTGACCTGTTCGTCAATCCAGCTGAGAACAGCTTTGTTATTTGTCATTTTATGCCCTTTCCGGTAAAAAATACCATATATGATTTATAATAACTATGATAAAACCGGGGGAAATCCAATCCCACCTCATTTTACATTATATCAGCGTAATGTGATTTATAAACAACAAGATTGTGACTTTTTGATAAAAGAAATTTACGGTTTTCAGACATAAAAAAACTGCCGGACGCATACCCGGCAGTTCGTATTGATATTATACTAAGAATTGATGACCGAATTCCAGATAGAAGTATAAGTTGACATATAGTCTGAAAGATCTTCAAATACTTCGCATTTTGCGAGCATTTCATCGGAAGGATAAATAACAGGGTCGTTTTTGATCTCTTCGTCGAGTTCTTCAAACGCTGCCGTATTCGGCGTTGAGCTTTCAAGGTATTCAGCATTCATAAGCGCGATGTCGGGGCGGCAAAGGAAATCTATAAATTTTTCAGCCTCTTCTTTGTGTTCGGCGTTTTCAAGAATGCATGCGGTATCCCACCAGACATTAGTGCCCTGTTCGGGAATGACAAATTTAATGTCTTCGTTAAGGTCACGAACAAATGTTATATCGCAGGACCACATAACGGCAAGCCATCCCTCTTCTTTTGCCATTTTTTCCTTGACGTCATCGGACGTATAAGCAAGAACGAGGGGTTTTTGCTGAATGAGAAGATCTTTTGCTTCGTTAAGTTCGTCCATATTCTTTGTGTTGATCGAATATCCGAGGCGAAGAAGAGCAACGGCAATAGAGTCGCGTTCGCTGTCCATCATGAATATTTCGCCGGCATATTTTTCATTCCAGAGAACATCCCATGAAGTAACTTCGCTTTCGTCAACATACTTGGGGTTATATGCTATGCAGACTGTGCCGCCTATATACGGAACGGAAAAGAGATTCTTTTTATCATAACCCATTCCCTTATAGCTGTCGTTGATATACTTATAATTAGGGATATTATCGAAGTTGATTTCGGCAAGCATGCCCTCGTCCGCCATTTTCTTGACCATATAGTCGGACGGGAAAACAACATCGTAAGAATATCCTTTCATATTCTTTATTTTGTTGTACATGTTTTCGTTGGTATCAAAGACGTTGTATAAAACCTCGATACCTGTTTCTTCGGTAAACATTTCAATTACTTCAGGATCCATATATTCCTGCCAGTTGTAAACTCTGAGCTGAGCAGAGCCTGACGAATTACAGGAAGAAAGCAATGCAACAAGCATTACCGCGGCAAGAAGTCCCAAAACAATTTTTTTCAATTTCTTTCTTTTCTCCTTTGAAATAAATATATTAACCGCTATGCGTCGGTTTTCAAAAATAAGATTACAGATATCCGAGAAGAAGTTTCTGTCCCTTTTTGGAAAGTTTGCTTATATCGTCTATTTCGTAACGGTTGTCATATGAATCGATAATAAGTATTTTTCCGCTGTTTAACTGCTTGATGCTTGAATAGATATCGCGGATATCGAACGCAAATTCTCCGCGGTCTGTAAGCACTTTCCACTGCAGGATGCCGTAAACGTTCTTCTGGTCGTAAATATCGAGTATTTTGGGGATCATGTAGTATTTGTTCAAAGAGTCGAGCAGCGCTTTGCGTGATTCATCATCAAGGTTGGCAATATCCTTTATAATAAGATATTCCGTTATCTTATCCTTTCCGCGCTCGTCCTCTTCAACACGGACTATGCTGATATTTTTGTAAATATCCGAAATCGGGAAATACCTGCGGGGTTCAACATCTTCGTATACCGTTCCGTCCGGCATGGTAACCTTAAGCAAAACGCCCATGCTTCCGGGCACGATATGAATGTTTTTTCCGCTGAAAAATCTGACTGAATTATCCATAAAATCACCGATCTGAAATAATCATTTGCCGTCGCCTTCAAAAATACCGCCTTCGTCGGAAAGCTCTCTCGCAAGCGACTGTATTTTGACAAGCTTGTAATATCTGCCCTGTTTTTCCATAAGCTCGTTATGCGAGCCCATTTCGGAAATCTTTCCGTCTTCAACAACAATTATTTTATCAGCCTTTTTAAGCGTGGAAAGTCTGTGGGCGATCATAATCGTTGTTCTGCCGTTTATAATTCGTTCGATAGCTTCCTGAATTATGCTCTCTGTTTCAGAGTCAACAGAAGCGGTCGCTTCGTCAAGAATAAGGATCGCAGGGTCTTTAAGAACAGCACGGGCGATAGAAATACGCTGGCGTTCGCCGCCTGACAGTCCTACGCCGCGTTCTCCGAGCATTGTATCGTAGCTGTCCGGAAGTTTGGTGATGAATTTATGCGCATTTGCGACCTGTGCGGCATAAATAACATCTTCAACCGGCGTTGTAGGATCCGAGTGAGCAATATTTCTGAAGACAGTGTCTTTGAAAAGAAGCGGTTCCTGAAGAACGTAGCCGACAGATGAACGGTAAAACTGTAAGTCGATATCCTTGATGTTTGTGTCGTCGATATATATTTCGCCTTCATGATTTTCGTAATAGCGCATAAGAAGGTTGACGATCGTGGATTTTCCTGAGCCTGTTGTGCCTACAATGCCGACTATTTCGCCGGGTTCGATAGTAAAATTGACGTTTGAAAGTATCTTTTTGCCCTTTTCGTAGCTGAAAGAAACATTTCTGAATTCGATTTTGCCTTTTATTCCGCCCTCGGGAATATTTCCCTTGCCAAAATCCTCTTCGGGTTCCGCATCAAGTATCTCAAAAACACGTTCCGCGGATGTGAATGCGCTGATAAATGTTTCGTTAAGGCTTACAAAGAACTGAACGGGGTTATAGAACATCCACATGTAGTTGATGAAAGCAACAAGTCCGCCGGCTGTAAGAACGGAGGAACCGAGGAAGGAGGCTTTTGTCAAAACCATATAGCCGCCGAGTCCCCAGATAACAAGGCTGCCCATCATCATAACGAGACCGGTAGCGCTGTTGTAGATAGAGGAAATGCGCGCCGTCTTCAGGTTTTCGTTTATAAGGTCTTTATTGGTTGAGGTAAAGTTGTTGATCGATTTTTCTTCGGACGTAAACGCTTTTACAACTTTTATTCCCGGAAGAGTATCCGCAAGGATCGAGTTGATCTTCGCGCCGCGTTTCCATATGCGGTAATAGTACGGATGAATAAATTTCGAGAATATTTTTGCGCTTATAACAACTATAGGAATGGGTAACAGCGAAAGCAGGGACAGCACGGGGTTCATTGAAACCATAACCACAACTATACCCACAAGCTGTATTGCCTGAGTGAGAACTTCCTGCGAAATACGCATTATAAAGCCGTTCAGATTTGCCGTGTCACCGTTTATACGCGAAATTACGGAACCTGTTGAGGTTTTATCGTAATATTTGATCGGAAGATACTGCGCTTTTGTGTAAAGCTCGGTTTTAAGGGTATTCGTGATGCGCTCTGACGCAATTCTGAGTATATATCCGCGGAAAGCGCCGACGATATTCTGAAAAGTATTGATAATAAAGAGAAAAAGGACGATAAGGAAAAGCTCGTTGATCCTGGCGTCCATTTCCGGAGTTCCTTTGACAAGATCGGAAACATTGACAAGAGTCTGGTCTACAAGTCTTGCGGTAAGAAGCGGAGGTATAAGGTTTGTAACGGTAGTGATCACCGCCATAAGCAGAGCAACGATCAGAAGGACCAGGTGAGGTTTTACATATACGAGAATACGGCCGAGTATTTTCTTTTTATCGGCGCATTTTATACACGGAGCATTTTTATAAGGAAGACGCGCCCCGCATTTCGGGCAGTAAAGCTGGCGTTTTTCATAAGACTCATGAACGCCTTCTATAAGCGCGGTTTTTTCTTTACCTTCGTTGAGATCGTTTATATACTGCGCGATATTATCGAAGTATTCGGTTACCGAGTAAGAGCATTTGTTAAGCTCAAGCAGTTTTCCGTCTTTCTTTATTCGGAAAAGAGCGTTGCCGTACATTCTCTTGACATCTGCTTTTTCGATTTCGCTGATATTGAACCTCAGCAGCTTTTCTTCTCGCATCTCATCGTAAGAGATAAGCTGTCTGTCAGTGATCGCGGCAAAGCTTTCGCCGTATCGGCTGCCTAGCACAACATCCGAAACAACATAGAAATAAACTGTTTCGTCACTTTCGGTAACGGATCTGACAATATCGGCGAATTTCGCGGGAACTTCTTTGTTTTTACACGGAAGACATTCAAGAACCTCTTCGAATGTCATCTTCTTTTTTTCTTCAGCCATAATGGACTCCTTGAGGCTTCAGCGTTTTTAAAACGAAATTACCGAGATTATATCACTTTTTTTCGGATATTTCAACAACTTACGGGAAAGTTAAAACTTTTTTCCGTTGCATGCAATTTGTCGTAAAAACACGAAACATATTTGTGCATTTTGCACAAAAAATCATAATTACGCTCTGCGCTTTTTTTTGTCTGTCTGTGGATTTTTCAGATTGGAAATAAGAAGAACGGCAATAACGATCACAAAAATGATAGTTGAAAGCGCGTTTATTTCCGGTGTGATTCCGCGTTTTGTCATTGAATATATTTCAAGAGAAAGCGTTGATACAACAGGACCGCTTGTGAAAAGGCTTATTACGAAATCATCCATGGACATAGTGAGCGCAAGCAGAAAACCCGAGACGATGCCGGGCATTATCTGAGGAACGATAACGTTTACAAGCGCCTTTGTAGGCGTTGCGCCGAGATCGAGCGCCGCCTCATAGATATTGTTATCCATCTGTTTGAGTTTCGGCATAACTGAAAGGATAACATACGGAATATTGAAGGAAATATGCGCTATTATCAGCGAAGCGTATCCGAGGTCTATACCCAATATATTGTAAAGAAGAAGGAGAGATACGCCGGTGATGATATCCGCATTGAGTATGGGGATATTCGTTACATTCATTATTATGTTTTTCGGCATTTTCTTCATATAAAAAATACCGATCGCCGATACCGTGCCGAAAACGGTCGATATAACGGCGGAGGAAAGGGCGACGATTACTGTTGTGAGCAGCGCCGCCTGAATACGCGCATCGTTTATAAGCTCTTCATACCATTTCAGAGAAAAGCCTTCCCAAACACCGGTGGAACGGCCGGAGTTGAAAGAAAAAACGATAAGCACGAATATCGGCAGATATGTGAACACAAAAATCGCGGTAAGATATATTATACGCGACACCTTGGTGATCTTTCGTTTCGGACTGCCGAAAACGAGAACAAGCGCGATCAGTACAGGAATGGCGATCAGGGCTATATAGATAATATCCGTCACAGCAAGCCACCTCCGATATTTTCGCCATCGTTGTCTCCACCGGCAATAAGGAACATGGACGCAAGCATCAGCACCATAATTATAACGGACATTGCCGAACCAAACCACATATCCGTGCTGAATTCGCGTTCTATCGTTTCGCCTATCGTAGCGCACTGTGTTCCGCCCATGATCTTTGAAATGGCAAATGCCGTTATTGCGGGAACGAACGTCATTGTGACGCCGCTTGAAATGCCCGGAAGGGCAAGAGGAAAGATCACTCTGAAAAGAGTGCGGTAATGATTTGCGCCAAGGTCGTACGACGCCTCGATAACAGATCTGTCTATCTTGATAAGAGTATTGTAAATAGGCAGTATCATAAACGGCAGAAAGTCGTAAACCATTACAAGGATCACGGCGCCCTGCGTATACATAAGGTTCTGAGCGGGAAGACCTACAGACTCAAGGACAGTATTTATGATACCGGTTTTTTCAATCAGTGTTCTCCATGCATAAGTTCTGAGCAGAAAGTTGATCCACATCGGCAAAAGAAACATTACCGAAACGATATTTCTTGTTCTTTCTTTCATTTTAGAAAGGACATACGCCGTGGGAAAGCCTATGATAAGGCAGAAAAGCGTTGACATAAACGCTATATAGAGCGACCTCAGAAAGACCTTCATATAGTCGCCCGTATTAAAGAATTTCACGAAGTTGTCTATCGTAAAATAGACGCCTTTCAGCCTGTTGAGGAATTTGACATCTTTCAGATCCGCATCGATAAGCGTATCTCCTTCATACTCCTCAATAAGCGAGATCTTTTCGTTTTCAAAAAAGATCCTGTATGTTTCGGGATGCCGTTCTCTGTAGTTTATAACGGTAAGAGTCTCGCCGTCGTAATAATATGTGCCTACCTGAGAAAGAACGGGATCTTGTTCGTAACCTATGAAATCAAGATTATCCATGATCACTTCGGGCGAGTTGACAGAGCTTTTGTTTACGGAGTAATTGTCGATCTCGCGCGTAAGGGAGTAGAAAATGACGAGAACAAGCGGCGCTACAAGAAAAATGATCGCAAATACGACATACGGGTACGCAAAAACGCTGCGTTTCAGCCTGAATTTCGGGAACGGTTTCATTCTTCCGTATCCTCCTCAGGCACATTGCTGAAATAACTGTAGTCGATATCCTCGCCCTTCATTACATGGATATCGTTCGGATAAAAGCACATTCCCACTGTATCGCCTATTTCGGCGGCATCTGTTGAATGAACGAGCCAGGTATAAGGATAGTTGATCTGTTCTATCGTCATTTCATAATGAACGCCTTTGAATACGCAGGATTTTACAACGCCTGTCAGAAATCCTTCGCTTTCGGGTTTGATTTCAATATCTTCGGGACGAACGACCACACCGACCTTTTCATTGTCGTCAAAGCCCTTGTCTACGCATTCAAAAAGTCTGCCGCATATTTCAACTCGGTAGTCTTCGAGCATAACGCCCGGAAGGATATTGCTCTCCCCGATAAAATCGGCGACAAAGGCGTTTTTAGGTTCGTTGTAAATATCCTGAGGAGTGCCTATCTGCTGTATCTCCCCGCCCTTCATTACAACGACTGTATCGGACATCGTCAGCGCCTCTTCCTGGTCATGAGTGACGTATATAAATGTGATGCCCGTTTTGATCTGTATATTTTTAAGCTCTATCTGCATTTCCTTACGAAGCTTAAGGTCCAAAGCTCCGAGAGGTTCGTCAAGAAGCAGAACGTGGGGCTTGTTGATAAGCGCTCGCGCTATCGCAACACGCTGCTGCTGACCGCCCGATAAAGACGTTATGTCTCTGTTTTCAAAACCGCGAAGATTTACAAGCGCAAGCATTTCTTCAACACGTTTTTTTATTTCCTGTTTACGCTTTTTTCTTTCTTCTTTCGGAACCTTCTGCATATGCAGACCGTAAGCGATGTTTCCGAATACATTAAGATGCGGAAAAAGCGCGTATTTCTGAAAAACAGTATTTACATTGCGTTTGTATGGCGGCAAATCGTTTATTATCTCATTTGCAAAGAAAACATTGCCGCTGTCCTGACGCTGAAAACCGCCGATAATGCGCAAAGTGGTAGTCTTCCCGCATCCGCTTGGACCGAGCAATGTTACAAATTCCTTGTCATTGATATTAAGATTTAAATTCTTTAAAATCTGTTCTCCACCAAGTGCGACTGAAATGTTTTCCAGTCGAATGATGCTTTCTGCCATCTATCTATCTCCCTTCAGAGCCCCGAACGGTCTCTGTATCCCACATTTTTCCGTCGATAATGACTTCACGGAATACTTGAGTATAATAATAACACAAATTAGGAGTTTGTCAATACTTTTCAGAAAATGTAATACTTTTTTTGACAAATCATAATATTTTAATATCGTTTGAGATACGTGAAGCATTTTCTTACGGAGATGTATAAATTTCTTATTGACAAAATCGCATAAAAATGATAAAATTCTTTCATATGCAAACAATTTGCGATCACCGTCTGTTTATGAACGGAACCGGCGAATTTTAACGGAGGTATTGCATGTATACTGCCGACATCCTTTTGCTTTTAGATCAAATGAAAAAAGGAATCTACACAGAGATAGAGACCGCGATGATCCTGAACGACATCATAATAAAAAAATCTCAGAAAAAAAGCCACGACAGCAAATACTGTGAAACGTGCACGATTCTTCCATGGGAAGACGACGGAAAACTTCGCATAGCTGCTTTCCGCGGTCACGAAATAATAGATGCAAAAGAGGCATACAGGAAATATGAGTTTTCCGTCGATCTTTTGGGACAAACTCTTGAAGCGGCAGAATGCTGCGGAAGCATCGAATGCGAAAACATCCTCGGCAACGTTTCATGCGGCGGCGACATCGAATGTCAGAATATACTCGGCAATGCAAGATGCGCGGGGAATATCACATGCGATAAAATAGGCGGCAATGCCGTTTGTAACGAAGATCCGTTTACATACAGCGACGACTTCAGCGCAGATGAACAGTAAATCATCGCAAATACTGTTAAAGGAGACTCCAATGGCAAGCATAAAGTGCATTGATTTCCATACACATATTTTTCCCGATACACTTGCCCCCCGTGCTCTTGCGGCACTTGTTGAAAGCGGCAAACATCTATACACGCCGCATACAGACGGAACAAAAAGCGGTCTGATACAATTTATGGACAGATCGGGAATTGATATATCGGTAGTGATGCCTGTAATCACAAAACAGTCGCAAACAGTAAAAACCAACGCTTTTTCGGCGGAAATAACCGACGACAGAGTAAAAGCGTTCGGAGGTATATATCCGCATACAGACGACTATAAACGCGATATCGACTATGTTGTATCGCTCGGTCTTCCCGGAATAAAACTGCACGCGGAATATCAGGATTTTATTGCGGACTCGCCCGAAATGCTTAAAATATACGATTACGCGTTTTCAAAAGGGCTGATTATCCTTCATCACGCGGGCTTCGATCCGGCGTATGATCCACCGTTTCGCGCTACGCCGAAAATGTTTGCAAATATAAGAAAGCAGCTCGGAGGCGGAACGATGATCGCCGCCCATTTAGGCGGACAGTCGATGTGGGACGATGTTGAAGAATACATTGCGGGAACCGATATATACATAGATACTTCAATGGGTTTTGAAATGTATTCCTCAGAGCAGTTTTTGCGGATATTGAAAAAACACGGCTCGGATAAGATACTTTTCGGCACTGATTCTCCGTGGAGCGACTCGCAAAAAGAAAGACAGAAACTTCTTTCACTGCCGATATCCGACGAGGAAAAAGAGAACATTCTTCATAAAAACGCTGAAAGACTTTTGCGGATATGATACCGTTATGCACAGATCAACAGATAAATAACTGGACAGAAGGGAAGAGAATAATGAACATAAACGAAATACTTTGCGCCGAATTCAAGATAAAAAAAGAAAATCTCGAAAATATCGTCGCTCTTATTGACGACGGCAACACGATCCCGTTTATCGCGAGATACAGAAAAGAGATGACGGGTCACTGCGACGACCAGGTACTGAGAGAAATTGCCGACAGACTCGAATATCTGAGAAATCTCGAAAAGAGAAAGCAGGAGGTTTACGACAGTATTCAGTCTCAGGAAAAAATGACGGACGAAATTGCCGCGTCTCTTGCCGAGGCTCAGACACTTTCCGCAGTTGAAGATATATACCGTCCTTTCAAGCAGAAAAAGAGAACAAGAGCTTCGATCGCCAAAGAAAAAGGTCTTGAACCTCTCGCCCAGCTTTTGCTTGAGCAATCACTCACATCCGGTGACCTTCTTGCCTTGGCAGAAGAATATATCGACGCAGAAAAAGGCGTTGAAACGGCTCAGGACGCTCTTGACGGCGCTTCTGACATTATTGCCGAGATTGTATCAGACGATCCGGAGATAAGAAAAGAGCTGAAGGAGCTTATACAAAAGGAGGCTCTTATAGTTTCAAAGCAGGCAAAGGAAGGCGACTCGGTATATTCGATGTATTACGATTATTCCGAACCGGTAAAAACAGTGCCGAGCCACCGTATACTTGCGATCAACCGCGGAGAAAAAGAGGATTGGCTCAATGTTTCCGTAGGCATTTCAGAAGACCGCGCGCTGAAAATAATAAACGATATTTACATCAGGCCGGGTTCGATCTCATCTGATTTTGTTGCAAACGCAGCAAAAGACGGATATGAAAGGCTGATATTTCCGTCAATAGAACGTGAAACAAGAAGCGATCTTACCGAAAAAGCCGACGAGCAGGCGATAAAAATGTTCGGTCTTAACTTAAAACCTCTTCTTATGCAGCCGCCGGTCAAAGGAAAAACCGTGCTTGCGGTCGACCCTGCTTACAGAACAGGATGTAAAATATGCGTTATAGACGAAAAAGGAAAAGTGCTGATGACGGATGTTATATATCCCACACCGCCTCAGAGCAAAGTTGCCGAAGCTGCCGAAAAAGTAAAGAAATACATCTCAAAATACAGTGTTGACTGTATATCGATAGGCAACGGGACCGCATCAAAAGAAACGGAGATATTTATTGCGGATACTATACGCGGGCTTGACAGAAAAGTTACATATATGGTTGTAAACGAAGCGGGTGCATCCGTATATTCCGCGTCAAAACTCGGCGCGGAAGAATTTCCGGAATTCGACGTATCGCTGCGTTCCGCCGTATCTATCGGAAGACGTCTTCAGGACCCGCTTGCGGAGCTTGTAAAAATAGATCCGAAAAGCATAGGCGTAGGTCAGTATCAGCACGATATGCCGCAGGCAAGGCTTGACGCCGCACTTTCGGGCGTTGTTGAAGACTGTGTAAACTCCGTTGGAGTAGACATAAATACCGCGTCTCCCTCACTGCTTTCATATGTTGCCGGAATAAATTCCGCCATAGCCAAAAATATTGTTGACTACCGAAACGAAAACGGACCGTTCCGTTCAAGAAAAGATTTTCTTAAGGTTAAAAAGCTCGGACCGAAAGCATTTGAGCAGTGCGCCGGATTTTTGCGTATTCCGGGAGCGGAAGATCCGTTCGACAACACTGCCGTTCACCCGGAGTCGTATGATGCGGCGAGAAAAATGATGGATATTTTCGGATACACACCGGATGATATCAAAGAGGGAAATCTTACCCTCCTTAACCTGAAGCTTGACAAATACGGCAAACAGAAGGCCGCCGATCAGTGCAATATAGGTCTTGATACTCTGAATGATATAGTTGCCGAAATTCTCAGACCCGGACGCGATATCAGAGATGAGCTTCCGCCGCCGCTGCTGCGTTCCGACGTTATGGATATAAACGACCTTAAAGAAGGCATGGAGTTTACCGGAACCGTAAGGAACGTGATCGATTTCGGCGTTTTTGTTGATATAGGAGTTCATCAAGACGGTCTTGTGCATATTTCGCAGGTCGCAGACAGATATATCAAGCATCCTTCCGAAGTGGTAAAAGTCGGAGATATCGTTAAAGTCAGAGTCCTCGGTGTTGACCCTGCAAAAAAACGTATTTCGCTTACAATGAAAACAAAATAATCATTTGAAAAACAAAGGATCTGTACAGGCTGTTACCTGTACAGATCCTTTTGTTGAATAACGAAAACCACGCGATAGTCGCGTGGTTCAAAAAAGGTTAACCGGTGAGGAAAAAATTCTCCGATTGTGATATAATGAATAAGACCTGCCAGTCAAATTCAAAAAAACAATCGGAGGATTTATCTATGAAAAAAGTAGACATAGACACAAATAGTTTAGCACATACAAAATGGAATTGCAAGTACCATATAGTGTTTGC
>JAEEGL014949032.1_pt1 | contig 19958 bp, 11 predicted proteins | sample 9134231 | NCBI WGS metagenome assembly JAEEGL01 (sample SAMN16246548, study PRJNA631951) | gut metagenome | biome: gut microbiome; feature: rumen; material: fiber-attached | host: Bos | place: Iran: Karaj | collected 2018-10 | reverse complement strand
CGACGGAAGAATCAATAAGGAATACGTCTGCGAGCTCAAACGCTTCGGCTCGGTCGTTTACGGCGTAACCCTCAGCGGAAGCTTTTTCACGCTTGAGCATAAGAAAATCACGGGCGTTTACACCTCGGCTTCACTCGGTACAGACACGGTTAACACCGTATTTCCCGACCCAGAGCGCGCAGGATATTTCTATATCGGCATGCAGTCCGATAAGATACTTTACGGAAAAATCGGCAGCGACGGCTTCGAAACCGAAAAGACTCTCAGCATTCAGCCGCAAAGCACCGTCAACGATATCAAGTATATAGACAATCAGCTTTGGGTTTGCTCGGATAACGGCATAGGCTTTTTCTACGAAGGAAAATATATTCCTATATCCGACGTGCCGATGTCAAATTCCGTTGACAGAATGATAATCGACTACGAGGAAAATCTCTGGTTCTGTTCGTCGCGTCAGGGAGTCATGAAGGTTACGGCTAACCGTTTTACCGACGTTTTCAAATTAGCCGACCTCGAGCCGCGTGTTGTCAACGCAACCTGCCTTAACGGCAAGAATTTATACATAGGCACCGACACGGGACTTATCGTGCTCGACGGCAATTACAAGCCGATTGACAGCAAGCTGACCGAGCTACTTGACGGCAACCGAATCCGCTGCATTATGTCGGATTCGAAGGGGAATTTATGGATTTGCACCTATTCCGAGCACGGACTGGTGCGATATAATCCCTCAACTCAGGCGATAACGGGCTTCACCGAGGAAAACGGTCTTGCCTCCAACCGTGTCAGAATGGCTAAGGAGATGTCGGACGGTAGCGTTGCCGTTGCTACAAATGCAGGCGTCTGCATTATAAAGGACGGGAAAATAACAAATACATACAACAATGACGCGGGTATTTCAAACCTTGAAATCCTCTGTATTGAGGAGGCAAAGGACGGCACCGTTTACCTCGCCAGTGACGGCGACGGTATCTATAAAGTTGTTGACGGCAAGGTTTCCAAGCTCGGACTTGACGACGGACTTAAAAGCGAGGTCGTCCTCCGCATCAAGCAGAGCCCCTACGACGACATTTGCTGGGTTGTTACGAGTAATTCCATAGCCTATATCAAGGACGGCAAGGTTACGACGGTCAACAATTTCCCGTATTCCAACAATTATGACATATACTTCGACGATGACGGATGCCTTTGGGTGTTGAGCAGTAACGGCATCTACGTCGTCAAGCAGTCCGAAATGCTTGCCGACGAGGACATTACATATACGCTCTACGATATTGCAAGCGGTCTGCCGAGCATTGCGACGGTAAATTCATACAGTTATCTCAGCGACAGCGGTGAGCTTTTCATCTCGTCCTCATCGGGCGTTACCAGCGTCGATATTATTCACTCGGAGGAACGCAAAACGCCGATCAGAATCGCAATTCCGTATATTGTGGCGGACGACGTGTTCACCCTGACAAGCGACGGCGATACGGTGCATATTCCGTCTAGCTGCAAGCGTCTGAATATCTATGCGAACGCGTTTACGTATTCGCTGAACAATCCGCGGCTGAGCTATTATCTTGAGGGCTTTGATACCGAACCGTACGAGACGACTAAGCGCGGTATGCGCGATATCACCTATACCAATCTTCGCGGCGGAACATATAATTTCTGTCTCAATCTTCTCGATGAAAAGACGGGCGAGGTCACGCAGAGCGTTACCGTAACCATTATCAAGGACAAGGCGATATACGAGCAGAACTGGTTTGTCTTTCTTATAATGCTCCTGTTCGTCCTGTTGACAGCAGGGGTGATTGCGCTGTATTTCCGACACGCTACCGCCAAGCTCCTCAAAAAGCAGGAGGAGAACAGAAAATTCATCAACGAGATGACGAGCGTATTCGCCAAGTGTATCGATATGAAGGACGCCTATACCAACGGCCATTCCTTCCGCGTAGCGCAATATACGGCAATGCTCGCCAAAAAGCTCGGCAAGGACGACGAAGAGGTCGAGCGGATATACAATATCGCCCTTCTTCACGATATAGGCAAGATAAGCATTCCCGACAGCATCCTTAACAAACCCGGCAAGCTTGATGACGAGGAATACTCCGTTATGAAGAGCCATTCCCAGAGGGGCAACGACATTCTCAAGGAGGTCACTATTGCGCCGGACCTTGCGCTTGGCGCGGGTTATCACCACGAGAGAATTGACGGCAAGGGTTATCCGTCCGGCCTTAAGGGCGACGAAATCCCCGAGGTGGCGCAGATTATTGCGGTTGCAGATACCTTCGACGCTATGTACTCAACCAGACCTTACCGCAAGCAGATGGAATTGAGCGTTGTCGCCGAGGAGATTGAGCGTTCCGCGGGCACTCAGTTGAGTAAAAAGGTGGTCGAAGCCTTCAAGGAGCTTTACGAGGAAGGCGTATTCGAGCACTTTGAGGAGAATCTTTACGAGCCTGAAAAATGAGGCTTGAAGTATAAATAAAAGGAGAAAAGGTATGAAAAAAATCAGTTTGGTATTAACAGTTGCGGTTGCGCTGTGTCTGCTTTTGTCACTCAACGTTTTTGCCGCACAGACAGTCGACGACCTCGGTCAGAACATTTCGTTTGAAATGCCCGACGGCTGGACGCAGATTCCCGACAGTGAGATTGATTCCGAAAACATCAGATATGCTTTTGAAAAGGATAATGACGAGGACGGAACGTATTTCGTTTACAGCGTTTTCGACCTTTATGAAAATGTTTCCGAGGAGGAAAAAGAGGACCTTGAGCGAAGCGATATAAACAATTCCACTGTCACGGTTGAAGAGTATAGGGATATAATCGCATCCGACCTTGAATCCGATCCGTCAATAAACAATCTGAACGTTGAAAAGGCGACCGTCGGTGAAAACGATTACTTCAAGGTTACCTTCAATCAGGAATATGAGGAAGGTTACATAGAAGACGTAGTGGTCTATGCCCATATCTATAACGGCTATGAAACATATTTCAGATATGAAACCTTCGGCGAGCTTGACGAAGCGGATGTTGATTCGATAATCGGCACGGTTTCCTTCAACGGAGAAACCAAAAGCAACAAAACCAAGACCGATGCTCAGAAAACAGCTGAAAACGTCGGCAAGAGCGCGCTGACAGGCGTACTTAAGTATGTGCTGATAGTCGCTGTGCCCGCAGTTATCGGGCTTGTTGCCCGAGCGAGGGTTAGAAGAAAGGAAAAGAAGGCTGAAAAGAACAATCCGGTAATTACGAATACCGTTCAGCCCATACCCGTCGCTCAGCCGATGCCGACTCCCGAACCGATGAGCGAAGCTCCCGCGCAGGAGGCTCAGCCGATTGCCGAATCTGCCGGAAGCGCTTCATGGACTTGCCCGTATTGCGGCACTGTCGGTGAAGGCATGTTCTGCGCAAACTGCGGCGCAAAGAGAGAATAAACAGGATTATACAGTAAAAAAGGACACGGAATTCCGTGTCCTTTTTAATAGAAAAAGAACAGACTTAATCAAGCCTGTTCTTTATTCTTCTTAGCAGTGTTTATTGAAGCTATTAATAGTCTTCTGATTTTTCCGCATTTGTTGTATAAGACTTTTATTATATCTTCGTCAACAATTTCTGCTTTGGCAAAAAGCTCTAACCAATACTCCGTCTCATAGCACTCTTTTAATGCTATTTGGAATTTTGATATAAAATCAGCTCGGCTGTGTCCGTAGTTTGCCTCGTGAATATTTGCGCCTATGGAAGTAGCAGAGCGCTCAATTTGGTTTTTAAGAGAATAATGACCGTTAATTGAATCGCACAAATGCAAAACGTCTACCGCAAATTCTGTTGATAAGTCACGAAGTCTCGATTCCGCCATAGTCCTCTCCAAAACAAATAACTATAAGTGAAATGTTTTGCTTTTGCAAAACGTGAAATACCGACTGCGTCGTCGTGAAATATTCTTAGAGAACGTGAAATAAAACAAATCCACTTACGCCCGCAGGCATTTCACGCCGCCTGCGGTATTTCACACCCTTCAGGGTATTTCGCAAATTCACGCAGTGGATTTATTTCACGCAGAGAAATCTTAATATTTCTCTGCCTTGCCCTCCTCGGTATCTCTGTAATACTGAGTGTGCGTGTCCTTGTGAGGCGTTGCGTTCCAGATTCTCTCTGCCTCGGGAGCCCAAGCCGCAGCGAATTCGCGGCACTTCGCGCAAAGCTGCTCTGCTGTTTCCTCGCGGATCAGATCCGAGGAATGCGCACCGCTCGCCTTAACCATTTTTTCGAGATACTCGGGATTTTCGAGCATCGGGCAGGGACGAAGGTGGTTGTCGTTAAACGGCTGATTGTGATAATACTGCATAAACAGCGGACTCTTGAGAGCCTCTATCAACGTCTTTTCGCGGATATTTGAATCCGAGAAATGGATGAAAACGCAGGGCTCGATATCGCCGTTTGAGTTGACGTGGAAATAGTTTCTTCCGCCTGCGATACATCCGCCGACATATTCAGCGTCGTTCTGGAAATCCATTACGAAAATCGGATTGCCCGTCTTCGAGTTACGGGATTTCTTAAGCCAGTTATACATAAACTCGCGCTGTGCGGGAGTCGGGATAAGCTCCTTGTCCGCGTCGTGACCGACGGGCATATAGTTGAAATACAGAGCATATTTAGCGCCTTTGCCGATTATGAGCTTCATAAACTCGTCCGAGGTAACCTCGTCAATATTTTTGCTCGTGTAGCATACGGAAACACCGAACAGGCACTTGTTCTTATGAAGCAGGTCCATAGCCGCGAGAGACTTTTCATAGGCTCCCTCGCCGCGGCGCCAGTCGTTTGTTGCGGCGTTGCCCTCAAGGCTTACCGCAAGGCCGATATTGCCCACTCTGTTCATATCCTCGCAGAATTTCTGATCGACGAGAGTGGCGTTTGTATATATAACGAACGCACAGTCCTTATTCTTTTCGGCGAGCGAGATGATGTCATCCTTTCTTATGAGCGGTTCGCCGCCCGTGAGCATATAGAAATGGGTTCCCATTTCCTTGCCCTGAGAAACGATTGACTGCATCTCCTCATTGGTGAGGTTCGACTTGTGGCCGTATTCGGCGGCCCAGCAGCCCTTGCACTTCAAGTTACAGGCGCTCGTCGGGTCAAAAAGAATAATGAAGGGTATGTTGCATTTTTCCTTTTCGCGAAGCGAGCGTACGGTTTTTGTTCCGTAGTAACCCGCGTCGATGCCGAGAGAAACGAGCATCTGCTCGACGACGTTTCGGTCAACGTCGGAGATAATTGACAGCGCAAGCTGATGCCATACGTTGTCCTTATCCCTTGCAACCGCTTTCATCTTTTCAAAATTCTCGGGAGGGAACAGACCGGTAAAGAATGAGCTGATTTTAACGGCCAGCTTTTCAAGGTTAGCCTCGGGGTCCTTGTCAACGTAGCCGAGCATTCTGTGAAGCACCGCTCTCGCGGCGGCCTTCTGTACGGTATGCTTTTCGCCCATAATATCCCTCCTTGTAAAATCATTCAAAGTTTATCTTAACATATAAACCGAAAAAAGTAAACGATAAAAATATATATTTTATTATTGTCGGTTTGATTTAGTTTATATCGCGATAAAAAATAATAAATAATTAAAACTTTTGGTAAATAATACAATAAACAGTGGAAATTCACCGCCAAGTGTGATATCATATTTTTAGTTTTTTCACGGAGGAAAAAAGATGAAAATCAATCCGAAAGTTGTTGAAATATCGCCTGCGTTAAGGTCGGTATTCGTTGAGGGCGGCAGCTTCAAAACGTCGATTATAACGGCTTCGCTGCTTGTGCCCAAGGGCAAAAATCTGGGCGAGCTTCTCGTTTTGCCGAAATATCTTACCTATTCCACAAAGAAATACCCCACGCCCGCAGAGCTTAACTCAAGGCTTGAGTATCTTTACGGAGCGGTGCTGGACGGCGTGGTTACGCGCTTCGGCGAGAACAGTCTTATACAGCTTGAGATGACCTGTATTGACAATAAGTATTCGCTTGACGGCGAGGATGTCGGTCAGGCTTGCCTTGAGCTTCTGCTCGATGCGCTTTTTGAACCGGACGCCGAGGGCGGCAGCCTTGACAGCGACAAGTATGAGCTTCAGAAAAGGCTTGCAGTCGAAAATATCGAGAGCGCGGTCAACGACAAGCGCCGCTACGCTTTTACGCGTATGCTCGAAATAATGTGCGCCGACGAGGTAATGGGCATTACCCGCGAGGAAACGATAGACGCGATTAAGCAGTCAACCGCCGTCAGCGCGTACTCTGCGTGGCGTGAACTGTTGAAGGACGCAAGAGTTCAGTTCAATTTCGTCGGCTCCTTCAACGCCGACAGGGCGACCGCGCTTATAAAGGAGCGCTTTTCGCAGATCGAGCGCGAGCCTGTTGAGAATGAAACTCTGTTTGTCGAGAGCGCTGAGGACGTAACCGAGGTTACGGAAACGATGGACATCAATCAGTCGAAGCTCGTTCTGGGTTTCCGAAGCGGTATGACGCACCGTAAGGACGATATTTATGCCGAGCAGATGATGGTTGACATCTTCGGCGGCGGCATATATTCAAGACTGTTCAAAAATGTCCGTGAAAAGCTGAGCCTCTGCTATTACTGTTCAGCTTCGCTTATGCGCGAAAAGGGGCTTGTAATTGTTCAGTCGGGCATTGAGTACTCAAACCGTCAGCAGGCGCTTGACGAAATACTCAATCAGCTTGAAATTATGAAAAACGGCGGTTTTACCGACGAGGAATTTGAAGCCTCAAAGACCGCTATATGCGACGCGCTTTCGGGCGCGCTTGACACCCCCGACGGCATAGACGCCTTTTTGTCAAACAAGATTGTCGAGGACGATATTATGCCGATAGAGGAGTCAATAAAAAAATATCAGGCTCTCACCAGAGAGGACGTTATAAGGGCTGCGAAGCGTATTACGCTTGACACCGTCTATACCCTTGCGGGAAAGGAGGACGATGACGGTGAGTAATATAAAGGAAGTTGTTTCCGAAAGACTCGGCGAGAGATATTTTGAAATCGAGCACGACTCGGGACTTAAGATGATAGTTTATCCCAAGGAAAACTACGCGTCGTCCTATGTCATTTTCGGCACAAGGTACGGTTCCATTGACACCGCCTTCCGCCTTAACGACGACAGAGAATTCACATGTGTTCCCGAGGGTATCGCGCATTTCCTTGAACACAAGCTTTTTGAGAGTGAGGAGATTGACGCGTTTGACCGTTACTCAAAGACGGGTGCAAACGCCAACGCCTACACCTCATTCGACCGCACCTGCTATCTGTTTTCGTGTACGGGTAAGCTTAAGGAAAACCTCGAGATACTGCTCGACTTTGTAACGCACCCGTATTTTACCGAGCAGACCGTTCAGAAGGAGCAGGGCATCATCGGGCAGGAGATTAAGATGACGCAGGACGACCCGAACTGGGCGCTTCTGTTCTCTGTATTGCAGGCGATGTATAAATACCATCCCGTTCAGATTGAAATTGCGGGAACGGTCGAGTCGATTTCGCACATAACCGCCGACCTTCTGTATAAATGCTACAACACCTTCTACAATCTAGAGAATATGGTGTTCTGCGCAGTGGGCAACGTCGACGTTGACACGGTGCTTGAGGTAGCCGACAGAATACTTGTCAGAAAGGACAAGGTCAGAATAGAGCGTAAATTCTTCGAGGAGCCCGACGGCGTAAACAAAGCATACGTCGAGAGTGAGATGGCGGTCACCGCACCTCTGTTTGCGCTCGGCTTCAAGGAAAATATCAGAACACCCGAGCGCACTACGCGCGAGCTCATACTCAGCCAGTGCATTATCGAGCTTCTGAGCGGCAAGACCTCAAAGCTTTACAACGAGCTTTTGGGCGACGGACTTATCAATTCAAATTTCAGCTCAGAGTATCTGTTCGGATACGGTTATTCAAGTCTTATTTTCTCGGGCGAGTCGGAAAAATACGACGAGGTCGCAAAGAGAATCAAGGCCGAAATTGACCGCCTTTCGCGCGAGGGCATAGCCGCCGATGACTTTGAGAGAGTACGCAGAATGCAGTACGGACGGCTGATAATGTCCTTCAACGATATTGACGATATAGCCAACGGCGTGGTTGCCTCGTACTTTGCGGGCGAGAGCATATTTGAGGACGCCGAGGTTTTAAGCTCGATTACGCTTGACGAGATTAACGACAGACTTCGCTCGTCAGTGCACACGGATTGCTGCTCGCTGTCCGTAATAAAGCCGAAAGGAGAATGACAATGAGGTTTTTAAGTGATTTAACTGAAGTAACCTTTACGGGCATTGACCATACTTTTAACGTTTACTCAACGCTAGTTGAGTTCACTATACCCTACGTCAATATTGACGTAAGCATTAAATTCTACGGTGTTATAATCGCCTTCGGCTTCCTGCTCGCCGTACTTTTCGGCGGCAGGACCGCATACAAATGGAAAATCGACCTTAACAAGATGGTCGACGTGCTGATTTTCGGCACTCTCGGCGGAATAGTCGGCGCGAGGCTTTACTACGTGCTGTTTGAGTGGAATTATTACAGAATGCACCTTGCCGAGATACCGCAGATATGGCAGGGAGGACTCGCCATTTACGGCGGTCTTATCGGCGGACTGCTGGCTGCTTACTTTACCTGCAGAAAGAACGGTCTGAATTTCTATAAGCTTCTCGATATGTGCGCAATGAGCTTCCTTATCGGTCAGGGCATAGGCAGATGGGGAAATTACACCAATCAGGAGGCATTCGGCACGAACACCTCAATGCCCTGGGGTATGTACTCGTCAAAGGTTGAGGCGTATCTGCTCGACCATCAGATGGAGCTGATGGAAAAAGGCATTAAGGTTGATACGCTTTCACCTGTTCATCCTACGTTCCTTTACGAATCGCTTTGGTGCATCATAGGCTTTTTCATTCTATATTACATAATGAAAAAGCACTATAAGTTCGCGGGTGAGATTATGCTCTGGTACGGCGTTATATACGGAGCAGAAAGGGCGGTTGTCGAGGGTTTCCGTACCGACAGCCTTTATCTCGGCGACACCAATATCAGGGTTTCGCAGATTCTTTCTGCGGTGCTTGCGGTTCTCTGCCTTGCAATTCTTATTATCAAACTGCTCGACCTTAAGAAGAATCCCGTACCCTACACACCCGTCGAGGTTCTGCCGAAGGACAAGGATTACGAGGTCCGTGACCGTGTGGGTGAGATTAAGGAAGAGAGAACTCAACGTAAGAACGTAGCCAAGCTTCAGAAGAAAAAGATTAAGGATTATGAAAAGTCTTTGAGAGAGGGGAATGACAATGGCAAGAATAATTGACGGCAAGCTCGTTTCGCAGGCGGTCAAGGACGGCGTCAAGGAGCAGGTTTCGCTTCTCAATTCAAAGGGCGTTAGCGTAACTCTTGCGGTTATTATAGTCGGCGACGACCCCGCTTCAAGAATTTATGTCAATAACAAGAAAAAGGCGTGTGAGGCGACGGGCATTATTTCACGGGAATACGCTTTGCCTGCCGACACTTCGCTTGAAGAGCTGCTTGCGCTTATCGAAAAGCTCAACAACGACAGCGAGGTCAACGGCATACTCTGTCAGCTTCCGCTACCCGAGGGCCTTGACGAGAAGGCGGTTATCACCGCTATCTCACCCGAAAAGGACGTCGACGCCTTCAACGCGGTCAACACGGGACACATAATGATAGGCGACTACACCTTCCTGCCGTGCACACCCGCAGGCATAACCGAAATGCTCGATTATTACGATATTCCCGTACGCGGAAAGCACTGTGTGGTTATCGGCAGAAGCAATATAGTCGGTAAGCCTATGGCTATGCTTCTCTTAAAGCGTGACGGCACGGTCACAATATGCCATTCAAAGACGGAGAATCTTGCCGATATCACGCGTCAGGCGGACATACTCGTCGCGGCGGTCGGCAGAGCGAAGTTCGTGAGTGCCGATATGGTTAAGGAAGGTGCGGTTGTAATTGACGTCGGAATGAACAGAGACGCCGACGGCAAGCTCTGCGGCGACGTTGATTTCGAAGCGGTCGAGAAAAAGGCTTCGTTTATAACTCCCGTTCCCGGCGGTGTAGGCCCGATGACCATAGCGACGCTTATGAAAAATACCGTTATTGCGGCAAAGCTTCAAAACGGTTTGCTTTAATCGGTTGACTAAGCAAGGTTTTTAATATATTATTAGAACATAAAAAAGCAAAGGGGAAATTCTTATGGGTGAAAAAGCAAAAAAGTACATGAACTTTAAGGAGATTGCCGCCTATTCTCTGGGCCTTTTCGGCTTTCAGGCGATAGTCGGACTCCTCAATTCGTATCAGGCGGAATTTGACGCTTCGATACTCGGCGCCGATATCGCTATTGTCGGCATTCTTATTCTCGTTGCCAAGATAGTTTCAGCGGTGTTCGATCCCGTTGTCGGCAATATGATTGACCGCTCCAAGAGCTCAAAGGGCAAGTTCAAGTCCATGATACTCAAGTCAATCATTCCGCTGCTTGTAATGAGCGCGGTGGTTTTCCTTAACGTCCCGTTCAAGGAGAACAAGCTTGCAATCTACATCTGGATTTTCGTTACATATCTTATCTGGAGTCTTGCGATGACTCTCGGCGACGTTCCCTCACAGGGTATCGCTTCGGTTCTCACTCCCGATCCGACCGAGAGAACGAACGTTGTTTCGATTTCCAACACCTTCAAGCAGATAGGCTTCTCGGCCTGCGTTGTTATAGTTCCCGTTGTATGCCTTATCGTAAAAGGCGGCTCGAAGGTTATCGTTGCAAAGGGCGAGACCGATACTCCCATGATAGCAAGCGAGTATTTCTTTACGGCAGTGCTGACAGCCTTGCTCGGCTGCATTCTGTTCTCGCTTATCGGCTTTGTCAATAAGGAAAGAGTTCCCTATCAGCAGGGCGAAAAGACAACTTTCAAGGACATGATTAATGCTCTTAAGGACAACAAGCCATTGATGCTCGTTATCGTTTCGTATTTCCTCGGCTTCGGCAGACAGATGTCAATGGGTATTCAGGTTCAGGCAGCCAACGTTCTTTTAGGCTCTCAGAACCTCGTTGCCGTACTCGGTATAGTAACTGCTGTCGGCTCGATGATTTCAATGGCTATATGCCCCGTGCTTATCAAGAAGATGGGCGAAAAGAAGGTTTACATACTTCTTTCGGTTTACGGTTTTGCAGCCTCGATACTTTCGTTTATCGTCGGTTATTTCTGGTTCAGAAACCCCGAAAACACCATTCTCACAATTTGCTTCTACGCTTCGCTGTTCCTTATCGGTCTTCAGTTCGCGGCGGTTACGCTTATGCCTATGATTATGACCGCCGACTGTGTTGACTACTATGAATACAACACGGGCAAGAGAATGGAAGGCGCAGCTTATTCGATTCTTACGCTTACCATTAAGGTATGCCTTGCTCTGGGCGTTGCGCTCGGTCTTGTATTCGTCCAGTTCTCGGGTTATTCCGACACCGTCAATGCCATTGCGGCAGGTACGGCAACGAGCTTTGCGAACAGGACGAAGGATATCATCTTCTTCGCCTACACTGCAGTTCCCGGTATCCTTGCGCTTCTGAGCATTATTCCGATTCTCAAGTACGACATCGTCGGAAAGCGTAAGCAGGAAATCGCAGACGAGCTTCAGAAGAGAAGAGCCGAAAAGGCTGAATAATCAGTTTAGCAACAGTTAATTTCAATCGGGCGAAAGTTACAAACTTTTGCCCGATTTTTCTATGTTTTGGCGCGACGTGATTTCTTGACATTAAACACAGGATTGTTTTATAATTTAAGTGCTTACAATTGTTTTATTGGGAGGTAAAAAACATGAAAAAAGCAAACAAATTCTTAAGTGTGCTGCTGAGCCTTCTGCTCGTTCTTCCCTTCGCGGCGATGAACGCTTCGGCAAAGACGGCTGACACTGTACACGTAGGTCCTTCGGGTGCGCACAGAATTGCGCAGTTCCCGCAGGATATGATTACAAGAAAAGCTGCGCCTTCGCATGGCTGGAGTGTAAATCATCAGCGTTCCTTCTTCGGCGACAACGCATGGATTTTCCGCGCGCAGCTGGACGATTTCTCAAAGGTAATGTATGACGCATACGTTGCAGCTCAGGGCGGACTCAATGCAGTTGACAAGGACGTTGAGTATGATGAGGAACCCGGCGTCATCTATCATTACCGTGCGGTTCCGATTAATCTTGACGGCTTTGAAATCAATGCGCCCGATGAGGATACGCTTATCAACGATGAACTTCTCTATTACGCCGTTGCTTCATTGTCCGCATTCATGGAAGATTATCCCGAATTTTTCTGGATTACGAGCTTTGACTTTGACCTTGATTATGCCGAGGAGACCGACGGAAGCGTTACGCTTACGGATTTTACAATGCTTCTTGCATATTCAGATGCGAATACTATCGACGGTGAAAACTACGGCGACGCTCCTTATGAGAGCTGGGACGACGTTCAGACGGCATACGACGCACTTATCGCCGGTATTGACAGCGTAACGGTTGAAGGCACTACGAGATACGAAAAGATCAAGTCTATTCACGACTGGATCTGCACCGTTGCGGACTATGACTATACGTTCATTCTTCCCCACTGCTACGATCCGCTGGGCATCTTTGCCGATCCCCATGATTTCGTTTGTGAGGGCTATTCCGAAATTTTCAAGCTTCTCTGCGACAGAGAGGGAATACCCTGCATCACGATTCTCGGTTACGGCGGCAGCGGCGAAGATATGGAAGGCCACAAGTGGAACTACGTTCAGATGGAAAACGGCAAATGGTACGCCATGGACGTAACCTGGGACGATCAGGATCTCAGAGACGACGATGAGGACGAGATTGTCTATGAGTATTTCCTGTCCGGTTCTCAAACCTACGACGTTTCCTTCGGCCACACGACATTTGAAGAGAGCCATTTTGCCGAAGGCGCTATGTTCAATATCGACTTCTATCTTGAGTATCCCGAGCTGAGTACTGAAATGTACTATGATGACAGCGTTTATGAGACCAGCGAGGACGGTCTCTGGCGCTATCAGATAGTCGACGAGGATGAAAGCCTCATTTCAATCACTTCCGGCTACTACGGACTCCCCGCGTATCTCGGCGAGGACACCGAGATTGAGGTTCCTGCCGACATCGACGGCTATACCGTTGTTGAAATCGGTACGTCCGCTTTCTATAACTTTGACGAGGTTACCTCGATTACTCTTCCCGATACGGTTGAGTCAATTTACCGCTTCGCTTTCGAGGGCTGCACAGGCATCGAGTCTATGGAGCTTCCCGAAGGTCTTGTTTCAATTTCCTACGGCGCATTCACGAACTGCTCGTCTCTGAGTGAGTTGATCATTCCTTCAACTCTTGAATGGATAGGCTGGTACGTATTCTACGGCTGCGAGTCACTTGAAACAATCGTAATTCCCGAGAACGTTACCGAGCTTGGCGACGAAACATTTGACACCTCGCTTGCTGCGATTTACGGCTACACCGATTCCTATGCCGAGTGGTATGCAAACGACGCAGGCATCAGATTCATTCCGCTTGACGCTGACGGCAACCCGACCGAGGAGCTTTACAACGGTTTCCCGGACGTTGCCGACAATGCATGGTATGCAGAGGCGGTTCGTTACAACGCTGTCCGCGGCTTCATCACCGGCTACAATAACGGCAAGTTCGGACCTGCCGACACTCTCAAGAGACAGGACTTCGTTCTTATCCTTGCGAGAATTGCCGGCGTTGACCTTGACGCGTTTGAGGATGAGACCTGTACTATGCCCGACGTAGTTGCAGGTTCGTACTATGCGAACGCTGTTAAGTGGGCGGTTGAGAATGAGATAGTTACCGGATATCAGAACGGCAAGTTCGGCGTCGGTGACAACATCACCCGCGAGCAGGTTGCAACAATTCTTTACAGATACATGGGCGAGCCCGCAGTTTCAAGCCCGACCAAGACGCTCAAACCCTTTGCAGATAAGGACCGGATAAGCTCCTTTGCAAAGAATGCTGTTGTTTGGGCTATTCAGAACGGCGTTATCAGCGGCAAGAACGAAACAACTCTTGCGCCGACGGCAACCGCTTCGCGTGCGGAAATTGCAACTATCGTTATGAGAATGGATAAGCAGGCAATGTTCGGCTTCCCCTTCGCTGACAACTCGTCTTTGAATCCGTAAAAATAAATCAAATCGGGGCAGGAGAAATCCTGCCCTGTTTTTAGATTGCAATTAAAAAATCTTTCTATAAGTGTCAACTTTTTTGCTGCTGTCGGTACTTTTATATGAAAGGCTTGAGGAAGTAAACGCCTTTTTAAGGAGGAATAATTATGAAAAGCGTAAGAAAAGTGATATCGGTATTGCTTGTAATAGCTATGCTGACGGCATTGGGTATCACGTCCTCTGCCAAGCTCTTACCGCCGCAGACAAGTGAGGACGGACTGTGGGGCTATTACTTTGTAGGTGACGGTACGGTAGGAATCAGAGGTTATTTCGGTTACGATACCGACCTAACGGTTCCCGCGGAAATCGACGGCTATGCCGTTTCGACTCTTCAGGACATTTATGAGGGCGATTTCGGACCGAAAAATCAGATAAGAAGCCTCACGGTTTCCGAAGGCATTAAAAAGCTCGACACAGGGTTTATGCTCTGGTACACCCCTCTTGAGCAGGTAAGTTTGCCCGACAGTATTGAATACGTCGGTTGTAATGTCTTTTTTAACACGGGCTATTATAAGAATGCGGACAACTGGGAAAACGGTATGCTGTATATTGACGGCTGTCTGATAGACGCGAATGTATCGGGTGAGTGCGTCGTAAAGGACGGCACGAGAGTTATCGGGGAGCATTGCTTTTCTAACTGCAGAAATCTGACATCCGTTGTATTGCCTGAAGGCCTAAGAACAATCTGTGATTACGCCTTTGGCTTCTGTGAGGGACTTGAAAGTATAACAATTCCGGATGGAGTTACACGGATAGGAAGTTATGCGTTTGCAGACTGCACGGCGCTTTCCCGTATAAGTCTGCCCGCTTCGCTTGAAGCCATAGGAGAATATGCATTTGGAACCACCGCTTACGTAAACGACGCGGCTAACCGTCAGGGCGGCGCGGTTTATATCGGCGAATATCTGATATGCGGAGTTGACGGTTACGAGGGTGAAATCACGGTTAAGGACGGTACGCGGCTTATCGCCGACAAAGCCTTTTCGAATGCCGACGCGGTTACGAAAATCACTCTGCCCGACACTATCAGAATTGTCGGCAACGGTGCGTTCTCGGACTGTGATTCGCTCAAAAGCGTAGTTATGCAATATGGCATTGAGATAATAGGCTCGGGTGCTTTTGCAGGTTCGGCTTTAATTAAGAAAATCGTTATTCCCGACTCAATTGTGAGCTTCGGCAAATGTGTTTTTAATGACTGCGCTGCTCTTGAAACTGCGGTTCTCGGTGAGGGAATCAAGGAGCTGAGCGAATACGAATTTGAAAATTGTATTAGTCTTTCTGAGGTCAGACTTCCCGAAACACTTGAGAGCATCGGTGACAATGCGTTCAGCCAGTGTCCGAAGCTTAAGAGCATTATAATTCCTGACAGCGTTCGGTATATCGGCAGTCCCGTGTTCTGCGCATACGTCGATAAAAGCAACGAATGGGGCGAACAGTTCAGAAACGTCTGGACCTGCTGCCTTGAAGTGATTTATGCGCACGTCGGTACTTATGCCGAGCAGTATGCAAGGGAACACAGCTTTGAAATCCGCTTTATTGAAACCGGCACATTCCCCGACGTTTCCGAAAACGCGTGGTTCTACGAAGCGGCTAAATACAACTTTGAGCACGGTTTTATCAAGGGCTACGGCAATTATAATTTCGGACCGTCCGACAGCCTGCAGCGGCAGGATTTTATCGTAATTCTCGCGAGAATCAACGGCGCCGACCTCGACGCATACGATAAGTGCGGACTTCCGGACGTCGATATGAAGTCGTATTACGGCAGGGCTGTTGCATGGGCGGTCGATAACGGAATTATCAAAGGCTATGAAAACGGAAAATTCGGCGTAGGCGATCCTGTTACAAGAGAGCAGATTGCAACGGTATTCTATCGCTATGCGAAAACATCCGAATGCGCAAATGCTTCTGTGCTTGACGGCTTTGAAGACAGTCTGAGCGCAAGCGAATTCTCCCGTGACGCTCTCGTCTGGGCTGTAGGCAGCGGCGTTATAAACGGTAGGAACGCCACTGTTCTCGCTCCACGCGATACTGCGGCAAGAGCCGAGATAGCGACCATGGTAATGCGTATGGATATGACGGATATGTTCAACGGATAACAATTTGAAAACATCCGGGCAGGTCGGAATTTATTTTCCGCCCTGCCGTTTTTTTATCCTCAATTTGTCAGTTGAAAAAACTTTTGAGTTTTTATATAATATTATTAAAAAAGGTGTCAACTTTTATCGTCTTAGAAGTACTAATATATGACAGGATAAATATTAATATTCAGTTTTTCTTTTCAGGAGGACGTTATGAAAAAAATCAGAAAACATCTTTCGGTTATACTGTCCGTTGTAATGCTTCTCGGCGTTATGCCGTTTACGGCGCTCAACGTTTCTGCCGACGGCGAGGCGATTACAAGCGCGGACGGATGCTGGAAATACATAGTTCTTGACGACGGCACGATTTCGATTTGCTCGGGCATCGAGGAGGAAGCCGCATATCTTGATTCGACAACGGACGTTATAATTCCCTCAAAAATTGACGGTTATACCGTAACCGAGATAGGCGATTACGCATTTTATAATAAAACCTTGATACAAAACGTTGAAATTCCCGAGGGTGTTACGGCGATAGGCAATTATGCGTTTGCGGTATGCGTCAAGATGTCGGAGCTTGTTTTACCCGATACGTTGGCAAGTGTCGGCGATTATGCGTTCTTATCGTTGGGCGTATCAAAACTGGATTTGCCCGAAGGCTTTACAACTATGGGCAAGGGTGCGTTCAGCAACAGCAAGATTAACGAGCTAAAGCTGCCGAGTACGGTTACAAGAATTGAAGAAAGTGCATACGAATCCTGTTACTATCTTATAAATGTAACCGTTCCGTCAACGGTAACGTATATAGGTCCGAGAGCGTTCAGCAAATGCGGACAGCTTAAAACGGTAACGCTTCCCGAAGGTCTGACAAGAATTGAGGAAAGCACGTTTGAGGGTTCTACTAAACTTGAGAGTCTTAATATTCCTTCAACGGTTACGAGCATAGGCAAAAAAGCGTTTTGCAGTTGTTCAAGACTTACATCCGTAACGGTTCCCGAGGGAGTTGAGGTGCTGGAGGAGAACACCTTTGATGGCTGCCAGAGGTTAGTTGAGATTAATTTGCCCGACAGTCTTGTTTCAATAGGAAGAGCCTGCTTTGAAATTGACTTTAAGCTTGAATCAATTACCATTCCGAAGAACGTAAAGCAAATAGACGGAGCCGCATTCTTTAACTGCACAGGTTTGAGCGAAATTATTTTCGAGGGAAGCGGCGTGCATATAGGTTATCAGGCCGTTTATAATACGCCTTATTATTCAAATGCCGACAACTGGGATAACGGCATACTGTATGTCGGCGATACTCTTTACGAGGCAAAGAACAATTACAGCGGCGAGTGTGCAGTAAGGGAAAACACCGTCAGCATTCTCGACGAAGCCTTTGAGGACTGCACGTCTCTGACCTCGGTTACGATACCCGACAGCGTTGATTACATTGGCGCAAAAGCGTTCAAAAACTGCTCGTCTCTGACTTCAGTAAAACTGCCTGACGGGCTGACGACCGTCAGCGACGAAACGTTCAAATCCTGTACAGCGCTTACCGAAATTGCGATACCCGAGGGAGTAACCGAAATCGGCAAAGAAGCGTTTTCTTACTGCGTATCGGTAGAGACGCTGGATATTCCTGCAGGCGTAACGGCTATAGGAGGCTGGGCTTTCAGTTCCTGCAAGAAGCTCGGAGCTATTTCAATACCCGGAATTGAGATAATTGAAGACGGCGTGTTCTGCTGCTGTGAGTCGATAACCGAAGCCGTGATACCCGATACGGTTAAATCCATAGGCGATTCTGCATTTTCAGGCTGCACTTCGCTGACCGACGTCACGGTTCCCGACAGCGTTGAAAGTATGAACGGCCACGAGTTCAGTGACTGTACGTCGCTTGAAGAAATTGAGCTTCCCGACAGCATAACTCAAATGTGGTGGGGTACATTCGGAGGCTGCAGTTCTCTCAAAAGGGTTAAATTTCCGTCATCGCTGACTGAAATTCCCGATGAAACGTTCAGGGACTGCACTTCTCTTGAAAGCTTCAACGTCCCCGAGGGCATAGCCGTGATAGGCAAATGGGCGTTCAGCGGCTGTACGTCTCTCGAGCAGGTTTATCTGCCCGATACGCTTAAAACGGTAGATGAGGTGGCGTTCAGAGAATGTACCTCTCTGAAAAATATTATCATTCCCGAAAACGTTGAAGTTTTAGAAAGCGACGTGTTCTATAAATGCGCTTCAATGAAAAGCATAACCGTACTGTCACCTGACGTGAAAATAGGCAGAAACGCTATCGGCGTTACGGGTGTGGACAGCTATAACCTGCCCTACAATAACGCAAACTTCATTGTTTACGGCTACAAGGGTTCAACTGCGGAGAGCTATGCAAGGTCTTATAATCTGATTTTCCGGGAAATAGGCAGCTTCCCGGACGTTTCGAGAAACGCGTGGTTCTACGAAGCGGTTAAGTATAATTTTGAGCGCGGCTTTATCACGGGTTACAGCAACGGAAACTACGGCCCGGGTGATAATCTGCAGCGTCAGGACTTTATCGTGATACTTGCGAGAATTGCAAAGGCAGACCTTTCGCTTTATGACAGCTGTGCGCTGAGTGACGTCAACATTAACGCCTATTACGGTAAAGCGGTTGCCTGGGCAGTTGACGAGGGAATAATCAACGGCTATCAGAACGGTAAGTTCGGTGTCGGCGACCCGATTACGAGAGAACAGGTTGCCACAATTCTTTACCGTTATATGGGGTCGCCGGACGTTGCGGATAAAGCCTTGCTTGACGGCTTTACGGATAAAGCGAAAATAAGCGGTTTTTCGTTCGATGCAATGCTGTGGGCGGTTTCCGAGGGAGTAATCAGCGGTAAGAATGCAACGACTCTTGCACCGACCGTGACTGCCGCAAGGGCAGAGATTGCGACAATTATAATGCGTATGGATAAGGCTGATATGTTTAACGCGTAGCAAAAGACTAAGACGGGCAGGAGAAATCCTGCCCCGTTTTTTATTTGACATTATAATTGTTTTATGGTAACCTATTTACTGTTGTGAATAAAAGAAGAGGAGACCGATGGTTCTCGCTCTGATGATTAACTGTTATTCTGAGTTTCGGCACCGTCGCAGTACGGTGCTTTTTGCGTTAATTCATTAAATCGGAAGGAAAAATATGAGGTATATTCCCGCTGAAGAACACGTCAAGGTTCCTGTGTTCAAAAACATAATATACGCTCTCAAGCTTGTCTGGAAAACGGACAGGCGTTTAGTCCTGAGCCATTTTATGCTCTGCACGGTTGACGACATATTCGAGCTTTATATACAGAACATACTGTTTCTCAAGGTGCTGCTGACTATAATCGAGGGCGGCAGCTTCAACGACTACATACGCAATCTTATCGGCTTTTTTGCCGTTGCGTTTGTTGCCAAGGCGCTGGTCTGGTTCGGTGTTTATCATCACATGGTCGGCGCAAAGACGGTGCTTAAGGGAATAAACAACCTTGTATTCCGAAAGGCTCTGAGCCTTGACGTCGGCTGTTACGAGAATCCCGAATTCTACGATAAATATCAGCGTGCGACGCTTATTATGACCAAGGGGTATTTCGACACGCTGACCTATGACGTGGCGCAGATTGTGTCGGGCATAGTTACCTTTGCCTGCGTAAT
>JAEEGL014120284.1_pt1 | contig 19958 bp, 18 predicted proteins | sample 9134231 | NCBI WGS metagenome assembly JAEEGL01 (sample SAMN16246548, study PRJNA631951) | gut metagenome | biome: gut microbiome; feature: rumen; material: fiber-attached | host: Bos | place: Iran: Karaj | collected 2018-10 | reverse complement strand
TGAGCGAGGCCGGGATGCATCCGCCGGAAGGTCCGCCGGTCTGGGCGGCCTTGAACTTCTTGCCGTTCGGGATGCCGCCGCCGATCTCTTCGACGATCTCGCGAAGAGTGGTGCCCATCGGGATCTCGACCAGACCCGTGTTCTTGATCTTGCCGGCGAGCGCGAAGACCTTGGTACCCTTGGACTTCTCGGTTCCCATGGAGGCGAACCATTCGGCGCCGCGCAGGATGATCTGCGGGATGTTGGCAAAAGTTTCAACGTTGTTTTCCACGGTGGGAGAGCCGTACAGACCCTTGACCGCCGGGAACGGAGGACGGGGACGCGGCTCGCCGCGGTTGCCCTCAATGGAGGTCATGAGAGCGGTTTCCTCGCCGCAGACGAAAGCGCCGGCGCCGAGACGGATCTCCATATCGAAATCAAATCCGCTGCCGAAAAGGTTCTTGCCGAGAACGCCGAGCTCTCTGGCCTTTTCGATTGCAAGACGAAGCCGCTGAACGGCGACGGGATACTCCGCTCTGACGTAGACGAAGCCCTTGGTGGCGCCGACCGCGTAGCCGGCGATCGCCATCGCCTCGATGATGGTGTGCGGATCGCCTTCCAGCACCGATCGGTCCATAAAGGCACCGGGGTCGCCCTCGTCGGCGTTGCAGACCACGTACTTCTGCGGGGCCTTGTTCGGCGCGCAGAGGGACCACTTGCGTCCCGTCGGGAATCCGCCGCCGCCTCTGCCGCGGAGGCCGGAATCCGAGACGATCTTGATGACCTGTTCGGGCGTGTATTCGGTCAGGCACTTGGCGAGCGCCTGATAGCCGTCTCTGGCGATGAATTCATCGATGTTTTCCGGATCGATCATACCGCAGTTGCGCAGCGCGACGCGGATTTGCTTCCGGTAGAATCTGGTTTCCTCGTAGGATTTGATTTCGTCTTCCGTCACGGTCTCTTCATAGAGAAGATGCGTAACGGGCTTGCCGCCGATCAGATGTTCCCGAACGATCTCGGTAACGTTTTCCGGCTTGAGCCTGCAGTAGAAACTGCCTTCCGGGAAGACGATCATAAGGGGACCTACGGCGCAGAAGCCGAAGCAGCCGGTCGTGATGACCTTTACTTCGCTCTCAAGGCCGTTTTCCTTGATCTGTTTATTCAGTTCCTCGGCGATCTTCAGACTGTCCGAGGACATACAGCCTGCGACGCCGCAGACCAGTACGTTTCTTTTATAATCCGATCCCGCTTCCGCGAGAGCCGCGCTGCCTTTGCGAAGCGCAACCGAAGCGACTGCTTTCTTACGGCGTTCGTTAAGTTCCGCAACTGTTATCATCAGTGCTTTTCCTCCTGTTAATATACAATGTAGTGGCCGATTTCATAATCCTGACTTTGCCGGACCGGAGCCATTCTTATTTTTCGGCGGATACGGTTTTATTGATATTTCGCGAGGATACCGTCGATAGCCTTCGGTTCGAGTCTCGCGTAAACGTCTTCGTTTACGGTCATAACGGGAGCAAGACTGCAGGCGCCGATACAACGGCAGGCAGACAGAGAGAACTTTCCGTCGGGCGTACATTCTTCCGCCTCGATCCCCAGTTTCTCGGAAAGCGTCTTAAAGATCTGACCGGAGCCCTTGACATAGCAAGCCGTACCCAAACATACCGAAATGCTGTATTTCCCCTTGGGAGAAAGGGAAAACTGCGCGTAGAAGGTGGCCACGCCGAAGACCTTTTCGAGCGGGACCTCCATTCCCTCGGCGATCATCTTCTGCACTTCGACAGGAAGATATCCGTAGATATCCTGCGCCTCCTGCATGACGACCATCAGACGGCTTTTGTCGTGCTTGTTTGCCGCGATGAACGCCGCCAGCTTTTCGGCTTGTTCCGGCGTTCCCTTAAACGGAACTTTGCTGATTTTCTTTTGCACTTAACTAAACCTCCATACGATTATTGAAGCGTTCCGGCTGCGATTTTTACGGATACGGCGCCGCTTTCGCCCTCGGTTGACGTCGACGGCTCGTATCCGATTTAAGCATGCGCTTATATCCGATTAAGTATAACACATCTCTCTAAAAAAGGCAAGTGTTTTTTTCAAAAAAAGAGGGATTTCGAAAAGAAAAATCTCCCTTTTTCCCGTTTTTCCCCGGCATCCATTGACAACGATCCCGGCGTTTGGTAAAATAGAAAAAACAGAACATTTTCGGAGGAACCCCATGCTTCAGATGAAACCCGTTCCGACACGTGAAGAGCAGATCCGACTGCTCGGTCTCTGCGGAATCGAATACCGGGAATCCCATTTCGTATATCAGGCGCTCGACGACGGCCGGCCGATCGGCGCCGCGCAATTCGATATTCAGGGCAAGCACGCCGTGCTGGACGATATCCGGCAGGTCGCAGGCACTGCGGAGGATCGGGAAGCCATGATCATCCTCGGCCGCGCTGTACTCAATTTTCTCGACCTCTGCGGCGTCGAGACCGTCGGATACACGACATCGGATCCGGCGCAGCGCCGGCTCGCTCTGATGATTGGTTTCCGAGAAAAAGACGGAACGCTGTCCGTCTCCCTGACCGGCCTGTTTGAAACACACTGCCGGCACGAAGAAACGCCGACTCCATGACGATGAATCTGCCCGCCCGCGTGAGCAATGCGCTGACGCGGCTGCGTGAGAGCGGCTTCCCTTCTTTTCTGGTGGGCGGCTGCGTCCGCGACGCCTGTATGGGGCTGACACCGCATGATTACGATATCGCCGCTCCGGCTCGGCCCGACGAGATCCAATCGGTCTTTGCCGGGTTTCCGATCGTCGAGACAGGCGTTCGTCACGGGACGGTGACCGTCCTGATCGACGGCCTGCCGCTCGAGATCACGGCCTTCCGCACCGAGACGGGCTATTCCGACGGACGGCATCCCGACCGGGTTTCTTTTTCCGCGTCACTGCCGGAGGATCTGGCCCGCCGCGACTTTACAATAAACGCTATGGCCTATTCCCCCGAAGACGGCCTGATCGACCCGTTCGGCGGTCGTCAGGATCTGGCGGCGCGCCGGATACGCTGCGTTGGCGATCCCCGCGAGCGCTTCGCGGAAGACGCGCTGCGGATCCTGCGGGCGCTCCGATTTTCCGCCTGCCTCGGCTTCATGATCGCTCCGGAGACAGCGGCTGCGCTGCGGAAGCAGCGGGAGACTCTGCTTCGGATCTCGGCGGAACGCGTCACGGAAGAACTGAAAAAACTGCTGACCGGGCCGTCCGCCGAACAGATCCTGCTTGCTTATCCCGACGTTTTGGCGACCGTGATCCCGGAGCTGGCGCCCTGTATCGGTTACGATCAGCGCAATCCGCATCACGAATTCGATCTGCTGACGCATTCGGTCAGAACCGTCTCTTTTCTGCCCCCCGATCCGGTCCTCCGACTGGCCGGCCTTCTGCACGACGTCGGAAAACCGGTCTGCCGTGTGTTTGACGAGGCCGGGATCGCGCATTATCCGAAACACGCGCAGACCGGCTGTGCCGTCGCGGAGGCCCTGCTCTCCCGTCTGCGGCTGAGCAGGCGGGAGATCCTGCGGATCACGACGCTGATCCGGTATCACGACGGCGTCATTCCGCCCACCGAAAAAGCGATCCGGCACCGGCTGAACCAGCTGGGACCCGATTTGCTGGCCGATCTTTTGGCCCTGCAGCGGGCCGATCACGCCGCCCAGACCGAAGATCCCGATCATCGGGCGCGGGAGGACGCGCAGCTGTTCTCTGTCATGCATGACGTCATTCGAAAATCGGAATGTTATACCGTCTCGCAGCTTGCCGTCAACGGACACGATATGATCGACCTCGGTCTGTCCGGCCCGGCGATCGGGCGGGCGCTCGCCTTCCTTCTCGACGCGGTGATCCGCGGAGAAACGGAGAACGAACGCACCGCGCTGCTCCGATATCTGGCTGAGCATCCGACGCGCCCCGGGCTGTAAAGTCTCCGTTCTCTTCCCTTACTCCGCTTCGTAATCGAGACAGAGCCGGACCGCCATGTACGGCCTGACGTACCGGTCGGCTGCGGCGTTATGGATCGGACTGTCGCGGTAGGCCGCGAGCGCGGCCTCGTCCTCCAGCTCGACGGTCAGCATCAGGTCAGCGGTGGACGACGGCAGTGCCCTTGTCTCCACCGAAACCGACTGCAGCCCCTCGATGCGGCCGCGGAGCCCTTCCAGTTCCCGCTTCGCGTTCTCCCGGATGACCGCTTTTTCCCCGTCGGAAAACGTCTCCCGGATTTTCCATAAAATGATGTGACGTACCATATTATCCCGCCTTTCGTTTTTTTCCCTTTCATTATATCACGTCCGGCGCCTTTTGAAAACCGTTTTTTTACAAAAACAGGACGGACGTCTTTTTCTGAAAAAGAACGGGGGTGCCTCACCGGCTTTCCCCACGGCACCTTCGACCCGTCTAAAAAGGAGATCCCGTTATGACTGAAACCGATCGGAAAACCGCCCCGAGAACCGGGGGCGCTCCTTCCGCTTTCCGTACCGCCGTCCGTTTTCTGCCGGCCGTTTTTCTCGCTGCGTTGATGATCTGGTCCTTCCTGACCGTCCGCTTCCGGCTGGACGGAGAATCCTTTGCCGACACGGCTTATATCGTCGGTATGATCTTCATGTTCGGATTGACCGTCATTCTCGCGATCGTCGGGCGGTCTGCCTTCTCCGGAATCGTCGGCGCTCTGTTCTGCGGCGCCGTTCCGATAGTCTCTTTCTTCCTGCTGGAGCTCTATATCCACGATCCGATCCACGGCTCACCCGCCGTTCCGTCCAAGATCCTTTATCTGAATATCCTGTTCTTCTACCTGCTCTTTTTCTTCATCACGGCGCTGACCACGCGGACCGAGGCGGCGGTCGCCGTCACCGCCGGGATTCCGATGCTGTTCGGCCTGGCCAACTATCTTGCGGTCCAGTTCCGCGGGACGCCGATCTATCCGTGGGACGTCCTCTCCTTCCGGACCGCCGTTTCGGTCCTAGACAACTACACACCGGTCTTCTCGACGCAATTCTGCTTCATCGTCTATACCTTTGTCTTTATGATCGGCGCGGGCTTCCTCTGCGGACTGCGTTTCCGGTTGAAAAAGCCGCTGGCGCACGGCCTGACGGTACTGGCGGCCGCCGCCGTCTTTGTCGGATTCTGCGCCTACGTGCCGTCGAAAGACGCCGAAAAGCGATTCGGCTATTATCCCTACCTTTTTTCGATCAATTATCTGTATCAGTATAACGGGACCGCCGTCACCCTGCTCTGGTCGTCGCAGTATCTCAAACTGAACGAACCGGCCGGTTATTCGGCGAAGGAGATCGACCGGCTGGCAGTTGAATACGCTCCCGCAGACGAGATCATCGAGAACGTTCCCGTTCTGCCCAATATCATCGTCATAATGAACGAGACGCTGTCGGATCTCCGTGTCCTCGGGGATTTCGATACCAACGTCGATTACTTTCCCTTTATCCACTCTCTCTCCGACAACACCGCGAAAGGGAGCGTTTTGGTCTCCGTCAAGGGCGGCAACACGCCCAACTCGGAATTTGAATTTCTGACCGGGACCTCGATGGCCTTTCTGCCCGCCGGATCGATCCCCTTTCAGCAATACGTCAAGACCGATATCCCCACGCTCGTCACCCAGCTCCGTTCGCTGGGATACCGGACCGCGGCGCTCCACCCCTACGGCGCAAGCGGATGGGATCGGGACCGCGTTTATCCGCTGCTCGGCTTTGAGGAAGCATATTTCCGCTCTGATTTTTCCGCCGTCACCCTGCTGCGCGGCTACGTCAGCGATTCCTCCATGTACCGGAAGATCTATGACCTTTACGCCGGCAAGGAGGACGGTCAGCCGCTCTTTGTCTTCGGTGTCACGATGCAGAACCACGGCGGCTATGCCCAGTCTTACCGCAATTTCACCCCCACCGTCACGGTCGACGGCTTGACGAACCACACCCTGTCCATGTATCTGTCCCTGATGAGGGCCTCGGATCAGGCCTTCCGCGAGCTCGTGAGCTATTTTCAGAAGCAGGAGGAGCCGACGATCATCCTGATGTTCGGTGACCATCAGCCCAACGACAACGTCGTCGAGCCGATCCTGAAAATGAACGGCGTCTCGATGGCCGGCGCGTCTCTCGATCTTGAGCAAACGCGCTACCTCACTCCGTATATCGTCTGGACCAACTACCCTCTGCCGGAACTGTCCTCTCTGCCCGAAACGCTCTCAGTCAATTATCTCGCCGCGGAGCTGCTCTCGGCAGCCGGAATTCCGCTGACGCCCTTCCAGACCTGGCAGCTCGAGCTGATCCGTCAGTACCCGCTCCTCAACGCGAACGGCTATCTGTCCGCCGGCGGCGACGGTTACGTCAGCGTGCAGAATATCATGAAGGAACCGCTGCTGAAGCTCTTTGCCGGGATCCAGTACAATCTGGTTTTCGATACCTCGCATACCGTCGAAGAATTCTTTTCTCTTCAGAAGGACGTAACTTATGAGTCATCCCGTTAAGCATTTTCTGACGATCACCCGGCATCGCCATGCCGTTATCCGGAACTGTTTCCTGGCCGGGATCGGAATCCAGGGGCTGTTCCACGATCTCTCGAAGTATTCACCTGCTGAGTTTATCCCCGGCGCGAGGTTTTATCTGGGATCCCGCAGTCCCAACGAAGCGGAACGCGCGCAGTACGGCTATTCGTCCGCCTGGCTCCATCACAAGGGCCGCAACAAGCACCATTTCGAATACTGGACCGATTACAATCCGGCGGAACGGCGCGTTCTTCCGGTTCCGATGCCTCGCCGCTACGTCGCCGAGATGTTCTGCGACCGCGTCGCCGCCTCCCGTATCTACCGCGGGAAGAACTATTCCGAGGCCTATCCGCTGCAGTATTTTCTGCGCGGGAAAGCCAACCGGGTGATCCATCCCCGCACCTCCGACGAGATCGAATTCTTTCTCACGATGCTGGCGGAAAAGGGAGAGGCCGAGACCTTCGCTCAGCTCAGGCGCTGGGTAAAGGAAAAGGAACCGTCCGAAAACGGCGGCCGCCCGGAAACCCGACCGTAAAACAAAGAACGCCCCCGATCCGGATTCCCGGATCGGGGGACTGTTTTTTCTGATTCCAGAATCAAGAGGCGGCCGCGCCGCCGGTACGAAAGACGGCGCCTTGTCCGGCGCGTGAATCCCGGTTACCGTTTCCCGTAGGTCAGGAGATAGTCGCGCCAGAGGGCGTAATACTTGCCCTTGAGATGGACGCCGTCTCCCGTATAAGCGGGATTCATGGCGCCGGTACTGTCGTCGAAAGCGGGACAGATATCGACGTAGAACACCGTTTCGTTATCGGCCAGCTGGGCCAGCCGACGGTTGAGCTCGTTGATCCGATTGTTATTGAAGGTTTTGGGGTTGGCGTCCGATTTGGCCTTGGTGACGTGCATATTGGACTGGATGATGATCACGGCGCCGGGCTGCAGCTCGCGGATTTTTTCGATATCGGCCTTATAATACTTGACGATCCAATCATAGGAATAGCCGATCTCGTTGATGCCGAGCATAATATAGATTTTTCCGAAGGTATACTTTTTCAGGAACTCGGTCAGATCAAGGCCGCTTTTTTCGGTCTCGGAGGCAACGCCGGCGGCAAAGAGGTTCTTGACGTTCTTGGAAGTTTTGGCGTAATAAGTCGCGCCGGTGATTCTGCCGTAATTCGCCAGTCCGACCGTCCGGGAGTCGCCGATGAACAGCGCGTCGTCAAAATAGTTCGGATCGTTCACCCGATCCTCGTCCGTGATCGGAGAGTCCGTCACCGGCGGAGAGGTAACGGGCGGAGTGGTAACGGGCGGATTAGTAACCGACGGTTTTGTCGTCTGGGGTTTGGTCGTCTGGGGCGCGGTGTCGGGCGAAACGGTGACCGGAGCGGCCGTCTCCGGCGGGTCGGAATCCGGGGGCGCCGTCGGTCCGTCGGTCGTTGCCGGGACGGTCCCGGTCGGTTCCGTTTGCAGGGATTCTCTTGTCTCGTCTGGCCTGAGAGTATCGTCCGGTTTGCTCTCGGGCGGAAGCGTCCCGGGGTCGCTTTCGGATTCGGTCAGTTCTTCGGAGCCTTCGGGCCAAAGCTCTTCCGTCTCGCTTTCCTCAAAGCCGTTTTTCAGAGCCAGCATCAGATTGGAGATCGGTCGGCGTCCGCCCTCGGTACCGATGAGCGAGCCCGCCACCATAACCGCCGCCATACTGAAAAGCAGACAAAGCAGCAACGCGGATCCGAACAGACCGGCGGAAGACCCGCCCGGCCGGTTATTTTTATTTTCTTTCATCTTCTTCCTCCGTCAGACTCAATAGTTAACATACATAAACGGGTTGTCAGCTCCGTTGGCGATCAGATAAACCGAATACCAGAAAAGGATCAGCAGGATCGGGATCGAAAGCCAGATCCGGCCCTTGATCTTCTCGAAAAGCCGCCGCGGGAGCGGCGTGGCAAACACGATCCCGGCCGCCATCAGATGGCCGAGCCCCCTGACGTACGGCAGAAAATCGAGCGCGTACACCGTGTCCGGCGTCTCGCCGAGGAACGGAAACAGGCGGGTGAAGTAGACGCCCAGCTCCTGAGGCGTGGCGATCCGGAAGATCATCCAGGAAAAAAGAATCAGCGGGATCATGTAGAGATGCGAAAGGACGCGGTTTTTGATAATCGGATCCAGGATCCCGGTCTTTTCGATCGAGATCACGGCGAACAGCACCAGTCCCCACAGAAGAAACATCGCCGTATTGCCGTGCCACACACCGGTCAGCAGCCACACGATCAGGAGATTGCGGAACAGTTTCCACCGGCCGCAGCGGTTGCCGCCGAGCGGGATATACACGTGCTCCCGGAACCAGGTCCCCAGCGTGATATGCCAGCGCCGCCAGAAGTCCGTCATGGAGGAGGCGGTGTAGGGATACAGGAAATTCTTGGGTGTCTCGTAACCCAGCATCCGTCCTATTCCGGTCGCCATCAGGGTGTAGCCGTAAAAATCGAAATAGAGCTGCAAGCTGTAGGACAACAGTCCGAGCCACGCCAGCGGCGCGGAGATCGACTCGTAGCCAATCGTCTCGATCCCGTTCCATACCGCGCCGAGGCGATCGGCCAGAACGGCTTTCAGTCCGAGGCCGAGAATGAATTCCACGATACCGCTGTTGATTCCTTCCAGCGTGATACTGCGGTCGGTCAGCGCATCCTTGAGTTCGGCGTAGCTCTGGATCGGCCCCATCGTCACCTGCGGGAAAAGGCAGAGGTAGGCCCCGTATGTGAGAAAGGAGCGCTCCGGTTCGGTTTTTTTCGAGTATACGTCGTGGAGATACGCAATATTCTTGAACGTATAGAAACTGATCCCGAGCGGCAGCAGGACCGTCGGCAGAACATCGACCGTGCCAAACAGCGGCGCAAGCGCCGGAAGCAGCAAGGAAAAGAGCGTCCCCGCGTACTTGTAGAGCGACAGCATGAGGACGTGGAAAACGACGCTGCAGATCAGCAGCGCCTTACGGGAGCCGCCCTCGAGCGCCGGAAAGAGAAGACCGACGGCGTAGGTGATAAACGCCGAGAGCAGCAGGAGCACCAGCCATTCATAATGAGAACCGATCGCAAGAAAATAGAAAAGCAGACTACCGAAAAAGAGGACGGCGTTCCGCGCCTTTCCCTTCACAACGGCATGAATCAGCACAAACAGAGGTAAAAATAAAAAAATAAAATACAGATTGCTGAAACTCATGATTCACTCCGATACGATTCGATAGCAGAAAGCCTCCGGCGGAACCGGATCTCTTTCTCCTCTTTTTATTTTACCATATTCTGCGGCGGAAAGCAATCTTTTTCCCCATATTTTGAGGCGAAAAATACCCTTTTTTTCGGAAAGGTTCGGAAAGGTCTCCGGTCCCGTCCGGCGCGCCGATCACGGACAGGGACCGGCAGAAAAACGCCGGGCGTAGCCGCAGGTGCGGCACAGCGGTTCTGCGGCGCGATGCAAAGTAAATCCGTCGTAAAGCCGGACGGCACGCGGCGAGGAAAGGATCTTCCCCAGCGGCGAAAGGAACAGGTTGCCGAGCGCCATACGCCCCTCTCCGTCGAGACAGCACGGGACGACGGTCCCGTCCGACAGGATCGCGATCTGCGATCTCAGGGCGTGACAAAAGAGAGGCCGGTCGCTCTCCGCCGCCTCACCGGGCCACTGAAACCGCTCGCCCCATTCCAGAAAGAGGCGGGGGCGGATCCGATAGCCCATCCGGTTCACGGTCCACCCCTCCCCGAATCGCCTTTTCAGCGCGGTCAGGATCTCCTGATTCCCCGCTCCGTCCTCCGGCTCGCCCGGCGTCCGGTTCCAGAGGCGGAAGGCGCACAGCGTTCCCGCTGCGGCGGCCGCCTCGCCGGCCGAAAAGCACCCTTCGAGATACGCTTCGAGCGGAAGCGGAAAACGGTTGGCACCGTAACTGTGAAGTGAAAAACTGATTTTATAAACCGCACCGGTCCCGACAACGGCCTGCGCCGCCTCCTGATACAGTCCGTTGGTGGTGATCATCACCCGGAAGCCCCGCGCCGCGGCCTCTTCGGCAAACGACGCCGCCAGCGGATGACAAAGCGGATCGCCCATCACGTGAAAATACAAATAGGTCGCCCGACCCGCAAGCTGATCCAGAATCCTCAGAAATTCCGCCCGGGTGACATCGCGCGGCGCGCGGGCATGTCCGGGACAAAAGGAACAGGCCGCTCCGCATCGGTTTGTGATCTCGAAATAGACCTTGGAAAAACGCCGTTCCGGATTCATGGCCGCTTTTTCATCAGATAGACGCGAAGCACCGCCGCCTGCGTCTTGGCGTCCGGCACGCGCCCGGCCAGGATCTCGCTGACCAGCTCCTCCAGCGGAACGGCGTTGACCGAAAGGAATTCGTCCTCGTCGAGCTGATCTTCTCCGAAGGTCAGCTCCTCCGCCAGATACAGGAAGATCACCTCATCGGAATAGGCGGCTGCCGGATAAAACGGACCGAGGTAAGTCAGTTTTCCGGCCGAAATCCCGGTTTCTTCCCGCAGTTCCCGGCGGACCGCCGTCTCGGGATCCTCTTCCCGGCTGTTTTTCTTCCCCGCCGGGAGTTCCAGCGTTTCCGTACCGATCGGATACCGGTACTGGCGCTCCACGATCACGCGGCCGTCATCGGTCAGCGGAACCGCGCACACCGCGCCGATATGACGGATATATTCCCGTCCCGACGTCTTTCCGTCAGGCAGCCGGACGGTATCGCGGAAAACCCGCAGAAGCGTCCCCTCGAAAACCGTTTCCGAGAAAAGCGTTTTTTCGGTAAAATCCGACAGTTCCATTTTGAGCTCCTTTCAGGATCGCGCCGCCCGGCACAGGAGATCAGCGAATCGTCCCTTTCTTCCGGTAACGGACATACGCATAGAGAAACACCGTGCTGTTGGCGATCAGGATCAGCGTCCAGGTGATCGGATAACAGATCATGATCATAGCATAGGAAGAGCGCTGCGGATAGATCAGCTGCATCCAGACGGTCCTCACGCCGAGGATGCCCACGACGTGATTTATCATCGTCGCCGTCGAATACCCCAGCGTCTGGATCGCGCCGCCGATCACGTTGATCGCGCCCGCCACACCGTAAAACAGCAGAATATAGGTTAAGCGCACCAAACCGAATTCGACGGCAACGGCATCATTCGGAAGGTAAATGCGCAGCAGCGGACGTCCGAGCAGATAGATCCCGCACCCGAAAACGACGCCGAAGCTGATCGAAACGGCAAGACAGGCCAGAAACGATTTCCTGACCCTTTCCCTGTCCTGCGCTCCGATGTTCTGTCCCATAAACGCCACCGTCGCGGCGCTGAGGGCGCTCTGTCCGGCAGCCACGAATCCTTCCAGACTGATGGCGGCCGCGTTGCCCGAAACCGCCGACGTCTGATAGCTGTTGACCGCCGTCTGGATCTGGATATTGGATACGCTGTACATGGCGTTGGAAATGCCGGACGGAAGTCCGTAACGGAGGATCCCGAGCAGTTCCTTCCGGTAGATATGCAGCTTCTCCCAATAAAAGCGCGTATCGTCCTCCTGCCCAGCCAGACACTTGACCGTCAGAAAGGCCGCCAGATACTGAGAGATCGTCGTCGCCAGCGCGACGCCGGCCGCGGCCATGTGAAACACCACCACGAAGAGCAGATTGAGGATCACGTTGGTCACACCGGAGATCACCAGAAAATTCAGCGGCCGCTGCGTATCTCCCTTGGTCCTCAGGATCGCGCTGCCGAAATTATAGATCAGGATCCCCGGACAGCCGGCGAAGTAGATCATCATATACTGGATCGCCATTTCCAGTGAATCCCCAGGGCAGTCGGTCAGCTCCATCGCAGGACGCGAAACGAAAAGCCCGATCACGGTAAGCAGCAGACCGGCCGCCAGTCCGACCGCCAGCGCGGTATGTACCACCCTGTGCGTCGTTTCTTTATCGCGGGCGCCTATGCTGCGGGAGAGCAGGACGTTCACTCCGACCGACAGGCCGATGACGGTATTGACGATCAGCGAGATCGTCGAACCCGTCGCACCGACCGCGGCCGTCGCCGCCGTTCCGGAAAAATTGCCGACGACCGCCAGATCGGCCGCGTTGAAAAAGATCTGCAGCATCCCGGCCAGCGTCAGCGGGATCGCGTAGACGAGGACGGATCGGAAGATCGGGCCCTCCGTCATTTTGATATTTTTGAAAGCCAGCATAAAAACCTCTCGTCGTTTTCCCGAGGCGGGAAAAGGATCAGCTTCCGTATTCCTGCAGGACCAGGCCCTTGTTGTGCTCCAGCGTGTAACGAAGACTCCATTCGTTCGGGAAGAGCAGGTAATTCGCCCCGCGCACGTCCTGTACCCATTTGACCTCGTAGAGATATAGACCGGCCGGATCGACGGACTCGGGGAGCCGTTTTATCAGTTGATACGGCTGCGGGATCTGACGGTAGGCGACGCCGTATTCGCTTTTCATGCGGGATTCGAGTACGTCGAACTGAAGCTGACCGACCACGCCGACGTAGACGCGTTCCATTCCGGAATTCGGCTCGAAAAAGATTCGGATGGCGCCTTCCTGCGCGATCTGATTGACACCCTTGGCGAACTGCTTCCGCTTCATGCTGTCGATCTGCTCGATCAGGGCGAAGCATTCCGGCGCAAAGGTCGGGATCCCCTCGAAACAAACGCCGAGGGCTTTATCGCAGACGGTGTCGCCGATCGAGAAGATACCGGGGTCGAAAACGCCGATGATGTCGCCCGCGTAGGCCTCGTCGACGATCGAGCGCTCCTGAGCCATCATTTGCTGTGGCTGCGACAGCTTCAGCATCTTTCCGCCCTGAACGTGATAATACTCGTCCCCGCGCTCGAATTTACCCGAAACGATCCGCATAAACGCCAGCCGGTCGCGGTGCGCTTTGTTCATATTGGCCTGGATCTTGAAAACAAAGGCAGAAAACCGTTCGTCACAGGCGTCGACCGTCACCTCGCCCGCCCGGCGGGACAGAGGCGGGGGCGTCAGCTTCAGGAAATTCTCAAGGAAGGTCTCGACGCCGAAATTGTTCAGCGCCGAACCGAAGAAGACCGGGCTCAGCTGCCCGTTCCGAACTTTCTCTTCGTCAAAATCAAAGCTGGCGCCGTCGAGAAGCTCGATCTGCTCGCACAGTTCCTCCCGCGCCCGGGAACCGATCAGGGCATCGAGCGCCTCGGTATCGGTAATGCCGCAGGAGACGGCCGCCAGCCGGTCGCGGCCCCGGTGCGCGTCCGCGTAGGAAAGCACCCGGCGGTCCACCCGGTCGTAAACGCCCTGAAATCCGACGCCGCAGCCGATCGGCCAGTTCATCGGATAGGTGCCGATGCCGAATTCGTTTTCCAGCTCGTCGATCAGATCGAAGGGATCGCGCGCCTCGTGATCCAGCTTATTGATAAACGTAAAGATCGGGATATGCCGGCGGGCGCAGACCTTGAAGAGCTTCCTCGTCTGCGGCTCGATACCCTTGGCGGCGTCGATCACCATGACGGCGCTGTCGGCCGCCATCAGCGTCCGGTAGGTATCCTCCGAAAAGTCCTGATGCCCGGGGGTGTCGAGAATGTTGATGCAGTATCCCTCGTATTCAAACTGCATGACCGACGAGGTGATCGAGATACCGCGCTTTTTCTCCATTTCCATCCAGTCGGAAACGGCGTGGCGGTCGGAGGCCTTTCCCTTCACCGAACCGGCGGTCTGAATGGCACCGCCGTAGAGCAGCAGTTTTTCGGTCAGCGTGGTTTTTCCGGCGTCCGGATGCGATATGATGGCAAACGTCCGCCGTCTTGTGATCTCGTTCTGATATGACATGGCGTCGTCCTTTCGACTGACTCACTGAAAATAAATAAAGAGTTTTACCCGATCCCGCGCTATTATATCATAAAAAGCCTCATCCTACAATAGAGCAAATGCCGAAATCTTTCGCCGTGCGGCATTTTTTCCCGTCAAAAAACACACAAAAAGACCGCCGCAATCGCGGCGGTCGGGTCAAACAGGATCAAGCTTCTTCCGATGCAGCCTCTTTTTCGCCGGAAGACGCTTCCTCGGCGGCCTCGGCGTCGTCGTGCTTGACGTACTGACAGTTGTCGCAGTCACAGTCAAGATCGTCGTTCTCCAGGCACTCGAAATCGCAGTCGGCGTCATCGTCGCAAAGCAGACAGAGCCTCTGCTTATACTTATCGTAAAGCACCTTGGCGATCACGCAGATGCCGGCCACGATACCCACGACGAGAAAGGCCTTCAGCAAAAACTCAAGCGTTCTGTTTTCCTCTTTTCTGCTGGTTCTGAACATATTCGTTTCCTCCGTAAAAATGATTCTGTTTTCAGTTTACACCGTGCCGTGCAAAATATACCGTCTTCCGGCGTTTTTCTTTTCGCATCGCAGGGCGTCCGGCAACCGTCCGCCGGCTCCGGGATGATCCGGTCTTTCGGCTTCCGTCGCGATTATTATAGCACATTCCCTTCGGAATAACAAGACAAGGACATGAAAAAATTGTAAATAAATTCAAAAAAACGTTCATATCTCAAGTTTTCCGTTTTTCCGTCAAGTTGCTCTTGAATTTTTCCGGCATTCATGTTACAATAAAGAGTAACGAACCGCCGCCGTTCTGTCCCCTGGCAAGGGGGGAAAGGATTTCAGATAACCGTGAACCGACCGTCACGCCGGACCGCGTCCGACAATCGCGCCGCTTCCCCGGAGAAAGCGCACGCCGCCCGCCCCGCGAATACAGGGAGCGCCAACCGGTCCGACCTCAAGAACAATCTCCGTTCCCAAACGCCGCTGAACCGGCGCATGGATCAGAAAAAGCGCGCGCCGACCGAGCCCGGCTCGGTACGCCGCGCCACCGCGCGCCAGTATTTCCGGATCAAAGACGATTCTTCCGCCAAAAAGAGTCTCTCCCTTTTCGGGAGACGGGTGCTTCTGGTGCTTCTTTGCTACGCCGTTCTGATGCCGGTCTCCCTGTTTCTGGTCTACCTCTGGCTGCCGCACCATTCGACGCCTGAGACGAAAGACTACGTCTACCAGATCGGCCCGGACGGAAATTATCTCTCCCGCAAAACCTACGCCTGGAACGTCGTCCGGAGCGGCGACGTCTATTATCTCGACATGAACAGTCTGGCCTCCTACTGTGATCTGACCACCACCGGCGACGAGGAGATCATGCGGTATATCGTAAAGGCCTCCGGCGAAACGCTGGCGTTCGTCATCGGTCAGAGCATCGCCTATATCAACGGCATCCAGGAGCGCACCGGCGGCAACGTTTATCTGCGCGGCGGCAAGGTCTACGTCCCCCTCGATTTCGTCAACCGCTGCTTCATCGGCGTCACGGCGACCGTCGATGCCGACCGGAACAAGATCACCATCGTCCGGGATACCGACGAAAACGGAACGCCGGCGACGGTCTCCTTCCCCTATAAGGAAGCGGTCGTCTCGCAGCCCATCCGGTTTGCCGATCTCGACGCCGATCTTCAGTATCAGATCCAGATGCAGGGAACGCCGCTCTCCGAAATGACGGGATTCGAATCAGTACCATGAACCGCAGCCCGTCCCGCCCTTCCGAGAAAAAGAAGCCCGTCAGCCCGTGGGTGCGCGTTCTGCGCTTTCTGTTCGGAAAGACTTTCCGGCTCATCCTGCTCTGCTGTCTGCTGACTGCGGCCGTCGCGCTGATCGGATTCTGGATCTACGCCGCGGTCTGTGAAAAGACCGCCACCTGGGCCGACATCACGGCACCGGCTGACGAAACCATCCCCGAGATCGTACCGCCCGTTCCTTACGAGGGGACGTTCGCGGCCGATATGACCGCCTACGAGCCTTATATCAACCCGATCGGCGAATACCGCGACGCCTTTCTGACGAAGGTCGGCCGGAGCGATCCGCTGCCGGCGGACGCCGAACCGGAGGACCTGACCGTGCTGGCCCCATCGGACACCCGGAATGAAAACGAGCTCCGGCTCTCTCTCTTCGCCGCAAAGGCGCTCGAGGCCATGCTGACCGAAATGCGCGCGCAGGAGATCCCGATGACCGACAGCGCAAAGCAGCCGCTCCGCATCGTAGCCGCCTACCGCTCCTACGAACAGCAGTTGCAGCTTTTTTCCGCCGAGGTCGACCGTCTCCTCCGGCGCGACGAAACGCTCACGGCTTCGATGGCGGAGGATATCGCCTCCTCCTCGGTTTCACCGCCCGGCACCGATGAACATCAGACAGGGCTGGCGGTCGATTTTGCCTTCGGCGCCGCGTCAAACAGCTCTTTTGCCGCCACCGAAGCGTGCGCCTGGCTGTCTGAGAACGCCTGGAAATTCGGATTCATCCTCCGTTATCCCGCCGACAAAACCGACGTGACCGGCGTCCCCTCTCGCCCCTGGCAGTTCCGCTACGTCGGACGCGCGCACGCCGCGCTGATGAGGGAATACCGTCTCTGTCTGGAAGAATATCTTGAAGTCGTTATCCTGGACTGACGCCGGAAAACCCGCCGTCCTCTCCGATTCAACCCCGGAAAACATCACCGTAAAAAGGAGAAACAAATGAAAGTACTGCTGACCGGCGGCGCCGGTTTTATCGGATCCCATACTGCCGTGGATCTTCTGAACAACGGCTACGAGGTCGTCATCGCCGACAATTTCTGCAACAGCAAGCCCGAAGCCGTGCGGCGCATCGAGGCCGTGACCGGAAAACCGGTAACGCTTTATCGGATCGACGTCTGCGACAAAGAAGCGCTCGACGCGCTCTTCCGCGGCGAACCGATCGGCGCCGTCATCCATTTCGCCGGCCTCAAAGCCGTCGGCGAATCGGTCAGTCTTCCGCTGAGTTATTACCGCAACAATCTGGACTCCACCCTCACGCTGCTGGAAACGATGAAGAAGCACGGCTGCTCCCGGATCATTTTCAGCTCCTCCGCCACCGTCTACGGCGATCCGGCGACGGTCCCGATCACCGAGGATATGCCGACGGGACAGTGCTCCAATCCCTACGGACGGACCAAGTATATGATCGAACAGATCCTCTCCGATCTTTCGGCCGCCGATCCTTCCCTCTCGGTCGTCCTGCTCCGCTACTTCAATCCGATCGGCGCGCACGAGAGCGGCCTGCTCGTCGAGGATCCGAAAGGGATCCCCAACAATCTCATGCCGCTGGTCCTGCAGGCGGCGCTCGGTCAGCGCGACCGACTTACCGTTTTCGGAAACGACTATCCCACGAAAGACGGTACCGGCGTGCGGGATTATATCCATGTCTGCGATCTGGCCAGGGGCCACGTCGCCGCGCTGCGCTACGCCGAAACCCACACCGGCGTCGAAGCCGTCAATCTCGGCACCGGAAAAGGATACTCGGTCCTCGAGCTGCTTGATACCTTTACCGCCGTCACGGGACAGAAGGCCCCGTACGTCATCAGCGGCCGCCGGCCCGGCGACATCGCCGCCTGCTACGCCTCGCCCGAGAAGGCGGAAGCCCTCCTCGGCTGGCGGGCCGAACGCGGGATCGCCGAAATGTGCCGCGATTCCTGGAACGCGGTCTGCCGGAATCCCGACGGCTATCCGGATAGTACACAATAATTTTTTTAATAGAGAAAAGTGAATAGTGAATAACAAAACGCGGAGCGCCGCCTGTCACGGAAGCGCTCCGGTAACGGAAAGGCCGCCCGGTGCGGTACCCTCGTTTTTCGTTGTTCACTATTCACTTTTTTTGCTTTTCGCCGTTCCATGTCTTACCACAGGAACGGAATGACCTTGTATCGGACGCGTTTCCTGTACGCCGCGTACCCCTCGAGCCCTTTTTCCAGAACCTTCTCCTCGTTCCGGATCCTCAGCGCGATGATCGGAACATAAACCAGCATAATAACGAACGATATGACCGAACCCAGCACAAAAGGCATACTTAAAAACAGCAGCAACGTGCTGAGATACATCGGATGGCGGACGATCCCGTAAAGTCCGGTGTCGATGACCTTCTGGTTCTCCTGCACCTCCACGGTACGCGACAGATAAACGTTTTCACGCAGGACCTCGGCATACAGGAGGTAGGCAAGAACGAACACGGCCGCCGCCACAATACTCGACCACATCGGAAGAACGATCCAGCCGAAGCGGAAATTGAGCCCCGCCGCGACGAAGGCGGCGATGAACATCAGGCCGCTCAGAAGAAGGACGGCCTTCTGCTCTTTTTCCTTTTCTCCGGCGTTCAGCCGCTTTCGGAGCAGTTCCGGGTTTCTGATCATCATCACGATCCCCGCCCCGAACATCGGGACGAACAGGATCCCGATCAGCAGCCATCCCTGCGGGAAGTTCCACGTGCCCGCCGGAAGGAAGATCAGGGCACCCACAATCGCCAGCCCGAGTATAAATTTCGTCATCGCCTGAAGAAACAGCTTCATACTCATTTCTCCATACTCCGAATGATTTGCAAAATGCAGAAAGCACCTTGCAGAGTGAATGGTTTTGCGCCTATGGTGTAAGTGAGGTTTTGCTTCGGCACGGTAAAAGCAATGCCTGCCGCACGGGAAAGGTTGGCGGATTTACCGCAAAGCGAAGGCAACCATTCCGATAAAATGCCGAAGGTACGCTTCCCATCCGAAAAGCGCTTCCCGTTCCGCGTAAGCGGAACGTTTCGTCCCAAAAAGGAAAGCACGCCTTTGCGTACTTTCCTTTTTGGGAAAGAGCGCGCAAAAGTGCCCAAAACATAGAAAGAACGCTTGAAAGCACCTCAAGGGAAGATGGGGATCATGTGGTAATAACGGTATCTATTTGCTGACGTAAACTCTCCACTTTGTGTCAGTCTTGTTATTGATTGTATTCGCTATTAATTCAACAGCTTTGATCAAAAAAAGGTTGTTATTATGGTAAAGATATAATTCCGGGTTGTCTGCCTTGCCGCCGTACTCAAATTCGATATTGCCTTTATAGCCGTCACGATATACCAAAGCCAGCTGTCTTTCTACCTCATCCAAGGTGGAGAACATCTTTTGTCTATCGGCCGTTTGGTCCTTCATACTTTCGATGATCTTGTCTCCATGTTCAAGAAACCACTCAACGAAAGAATTAACTTTTTGCTTATCAACTTCTTTAACAGCCGTTTTCCTAAATAAGTTAAACATCCGATCCGCATTTGTCCTTCCCCGGAATTGAATTTGATATTATTATACAAAACCATTTGATTTATGTCAAGCAAAAAACCTCTCTTGCCATTGGGAGACAAAAGCGGCCTCTTTCATGGCTAAAGATTGCTGTTTTAACAAAACATGGGTAATCGTTAAATTTCGTAACGTCTTGATTCAGTTGGATTTCTTTTCAAAAACGGAATTCCAATCACAGGTAATATCTTGGCCCCATGCATCTGAACCGTAGTTCTGCAAGCCCTTATTGTTAGAGCACTTTTTTGAAGCAAAATCGAAGAACGTTCTCACATCAGCAACATTAACGGTTGCCGTGCTATCCTCGAAAAAGGAAATATG
>JAEEGL013979949.1_pt1 | contig 19958 bp, 11 predicted proteins | sample 9134231 | NCBI WGS metagenome assembly JAEEGL01 (sample SAMN16246548, study PRJNA631951) | gut metagenome | biome: gut microbiome; feature: rumen; material: fiber-attached | host: Bos | place: Iran: Karaj | collected 2018-10 | reverse complement strand
ATGTTCGCCAAGGCGTTCTCGCTGACAAAGCCCAATCTTGTCATTCTCAACACGGGCCGCTCGCCTGAATTGACACGCGCACTTGCCAAACTTGATGAACTGACAGCAGCCAACAGCAACGTACAGATTTCTATGTTCGGCTACACGGAATGGCTGATGTACGCCAAGATAAACCGTGAATACTTCTGCAAATACGACACCTACGTGCCCTCCACCTTCTATTACAACGAGAACTCGTTACTGACACGCAGTTTCGTTGACAAGTACAAGTTGAACTTCGGGCAGGACATGATGTACGCCCTACCCCACTTTGCACTCACCGGATATGACCACGCCATGTACTTCATCGGCAACCGTCGCCAATGGTTACAGTCACCTCTGATATTCATCAAACAAGGTACAAACGGCGGATACCGCAATACAGCCTTTATGCTGGTGCACTACAAGACCAACGGGGCAGTCGAAGCGGTAACGTATTAATGCAGAATTTCGACATATCGACATACCGACATATCGACATACCGACAATTCGTTAATTCGTTAATTCGTTAATTCGTTAATTCGTTAATTTGTTAATTCGTTAATTCGTTAATTCGACAACTTGCGTCACTTCTTTCTATTCATATTATCCTTGGTTTCCCTATGTGCCTCTGCGCAGGTAGGTGAGTACAGGCATGTCTTCAGCGTCGGTGCCTCAGGCGGCTATGTGCTCAACAGGATGACCTTTCAGCCCTCTCTGCCCCAGAAGATGCACGGCGGCACGACGTTCGGCATCGCGGGTCGATACACTTCTGAGAAGTATTTCTCCACACTTTGCGCTATACAGATGGAGGTCAACATAACTCAACTGGGATGGAATGAGAACATTGTGACCTATTACGACCAGCCGGTCATCAATCCTCTCACCGACGAGGCGGAGAAGTATCGTCGCGATATCACCTACGTACAGATTCCCTTCTTCGCACACCTCTCATGGGGAAAGGAAAAGAACGGCGTGTGCGGTTTTGTGAACCTCGGCCCACAGATAGGCTTCATGCTAAGTGAGAAGACTGAGCAAAACTATGATATCCCATTCACCAAGGCCAACTTCCCTGATGATTTCACCAATGACGACGGCCGTGTCAGCAACATCGTAGCACAAGAGACGATGCCTGTTGAGAACAAGTTTGACTATGGCATAGCCCTCGGTGCCGGCATCGAGGCAAGCATCAAGCACATCGGGCGTTTCAACCTTGAGGCCCGCTATTACTACGGACTCGGCAATATCTACGGTGATTCCAAGCGCGATTACTTTGGACAGTCAAGTCATGGCACCATCTTTATCAAGTTAGGTTACCTATACGACCTTCAAAAACACTAATACCTATCAACCCATTTCCATTCAAGATAACATAGAAGTATTAGGTGCCAGGGTAAACAATCTGAAGAACATCGATGTCACTATCCCACGCAACAGCCTGACAGTCATCACAGGATTGTCAGGTTCCGGTAAGTCGTCGCTGGCCTTTGACACCATCTATGCCGAGGGACAGCGTCGCTATATGGAGACATTCTCCGCCTATGCCCGCAACTTTCTGGGCAATATGGAGCGTCCCGATGTTGATAAGATCACAGGTCTATCGCCCGTCATCAGCATCGAGCAGAAGACGACTTCGCGCAATCTGCGCTCTACCGTAGGCACCACCACGGAGGTTTACGACTTCCTGCGACTGCTCTATGCCCGTGCCGGTACGGCATATAGCTACCTCTCGGGCGAGAAGATGGTGAAATATACCGAGGAACAGATTGTCGATCTTGTCGTACAGCGCTACTCCGACAAGCGCATCCTCATCCTTGCTCCGCTGGTGCGCAACCGCAAGGGACACTACCGCGAACTCTTTGAGCAACTACAGAAGAAGGGATTTCTGCAAGTACGCATAGACGATACCATCACCGAAATCACGCCCGGCATGAAGTTAGACCGCTACAAGAACCACAACATCGAGGTGGTTATTGATAAGTTGCGCGTCAGTGCCGACAGTCGTGAGCGGCTTGGCAACACCGTCAAGACTGCCATGAGGCAGGGCGAAGGACTTATCATGGTGCTTGACCATGACTCCGGTAAGCACCGTTATTTCTCCAAACGCCTCATGTGTCCCACTACGGGACTTGCATACAAGGACCCCGCTCCCAATATCTTCTCCTTCAATTCTCCTGAGGGGGCATGCCCTTACTGCAAGGGTCTCGGTGTGGTGAATGCCAATGACCCGCTGCTGGCTACGCTCCATGATGAGCCTCTCGACGATGTGCCGCTTGACATCACGCCCTCGCAGCTCGACCTTGCAGCCGAGGCCGGTGCCTCAGATGACTCAGATGACGAAGATACAATCACCGTCACCTGCCCCGCCTGTCATGGGCAGCGCCTGAACCGCGAGGCTCTGTCTTACCGTCTGTGGGACAAGGATATCGCAGAACTCTGTGAGATGGACATCGACGAGCTGTATGAATGGCTCGGAAAAGTGACTGAACATCTTGAGGAGCGTGAGCGCATCATAGCACAAGAGATACTGAAAGAGATCCGCACCCGCCTGAAGTTCATGCTCGATGTGGGGTTGGAATACCTTGCCCTGGGCCGCCAGTCCTCTACCCTCTCAGGCGGAGAGAGCCAGCGCATACGCCTCGCCACGCAGATAGGTTCGCAACTCGTCAACGTGCTCTACATCCTCGACGAGCCCTCCATCGGCCTTCACCACCGCGACAACCAGCGCCTCATCAACTCGCTCAAGCAGCTGCGTGACCTGGGCAACACGGTCATCGTGGTGGAGCATGACAAGGACATGATGCTCGCTGCCGACTATATCATCGACATCGGCCCTGCTGCTGGGCGCAAAGGCGGGCAAGTGGTCTTTCAGGGCACACCGAAAGAGATTCTGAAAGCCAGCACCCTGACTGCCGACTATCTCAACGGGCGCCGCACGATAGAGAAGAAAGAGGCTCCGCGCAAAGGCAACGGCCTCGCCATAACGCTTCACGGTGCACGTGGCAACAACCTCAAGAACGTTGACGTGACCTTCCCGCTCGGTACGCTGATACTTGTCACAGGCGTCAGCGGCTCAGGCAAATCGACGCTCATCAACGAAACGCTCTACCCCATCCTGGCACAGCATTTCTATCGTGCACAAAAGACGCCGATGCCCTATACCGACATTGAGGGGGTGGAAAACATCGACAAGGTGGTCAACGTGGATCAGAGTCCCATTGGCAGAACGCCTCGCAGCAACCCTGCCACATACACAGGTGTCTTCTCTGTCATACGCTCGCTGTTTGTAAATCTTCCCGAATCCAAGATACGCGGCTACAAGCCGGGACGCTTCTCCTTCAATGTAAAGGGCGGGCGATGTGAGACATGCACAGGCAATGGATACAGGACCGTGGCGATGAACTTCCTGCCAGATGTCTATGTGCCCTGCGAGGTTTGTCGCGGCAAGCGCTACAACCGCGAGACCCTTGAGGTGAGGTATAAAGGCAAGAGCATTGCCGATGTGCTGGATATGACCATCAATCAGGCTGTGGAGTTCTTTGACTCCATGCCCGCCATCAAGAAGAAGATTAAGACTCTGCAGGATGTAGGCCTGGGCTACATCAAGCTGGGCCAGTCATCCACCACCCTCTCCGGCGGTGAGAGCCAGCGCGTGAAGCTGGCCACCGAACTGGCAAAACGCGACACGGGCAAGACGCTCTATATCCTCGACGAACCCACCACTGGCCTGCACTTCGAAGACATCAAGGCGCTGATGGATATCCTCGCAAAACTGGTAGATAAGGGCAATACGGTAATCGTCATAGAGCATAACCTCGACGTAATCCGCCAGGCCGACTATATCATAGACCTCGGCCCCTCAGGTGGCCGTAACGGCGGACAAATCATCAGCGCAGGAGCACCGTCCACAGACAAACAGAAAGGACAGAAATTATTATAATTAAGATAATTAGCTCGCGCAGTTGGGCTATTCCGCAACGAAAAATTATCCTAATTATAATAATTTCTGTCAAAACAAAACATCTGAATTTCTTTCCTGAATATACAATTACCTTCAATTCCAATTACTTTCAACGATAACATGTTCCATATCACAGGCGAGCCGGCAGAGGCTGCAGAGGCACGAGAGAGAATCCTGACTGAGTTTGCTGACCTTCAGTTCTTTGAGGAAGGTCACAAATACCTTCTTCATGGCAAGTCGCTATGTTCTGTTTCCGGCATTGGTCACCGCTACATCCGTTTCCCCTTCGACGAGGCAAAGCAGGCTGCACGCTATGCTGAGCGCCACGGCGAGACAGCAGAATACTGGATACAGCAGTGGCGCCAGAACTCTTTCCGTGCCACCACACTGGGCACCAAGACCCATGAGTTTGGTGAGAGCCTGGGCTATCTCCGTGCCGGACATCCTGAGCTGATACGCCCCTCGGTGCGCAATCAGTATATGGAGCAGTACAACTACCTTGCCCCCATACACCCCAAGGAAGAGGCCATCGTGCGCTTTATGAACGATATGCCGCGCTCCATGCACCTCGTGCTCAACGAGGCAATGGTCTTTAGCGGCAAGAACCCCGTTGCAGAGCGCAACCTGAAGGAGCAGATCTGCGGCACCTTCGACATGCTCTACTACTACGACGGTGAGGGCGACAGCAGCAAGGCCGGCTTCGTAATCCTCGACTATAAGACCAACGCCAGCCTTGAGAGCGAGTACAACCGCCGCTTTGGGCGCACGTTGCTCCCACCGTTCAGCAATATGATAGAGGAGGACCTCAGCCTCTACACCATACAGCTCTCGCTCTATGCCCTGATGCTCCAGGACATCGGGCTCCCCGTCATAGACCGCCGCATCGTATGGCTCAACGCCGATGGAGAGTATCAAATCATCTCCGTGCCCGACATCAGCAACACCCTCAGGCTGGAACTGTAAGAGCCCCCTCCCAGCCTCCCCCCATAGGGGAGGTGACGGAAACGGCAAAGAACATATTATAAGAAAGGAATAAGCGAGGATAATGCCATGCGGACAGAAAGGAAGGGACAGAAATTAGTATAATTAAAAGACTCCGAGCTTTGCTCGCCTGAGCACCTACAGGAGCGCAAGAATTATCCATGCGGAATGGTAATGATGGAGAAACTGCGCCAGCTTATTATTCTTATTGTCCTTATTGTTCTTTCAGAATTCCCAAGTAAGAATATGCCAAGTTCCCAAGCGGAAATGCGCCAAGTTCCCAAGTGAAAACACGCCAAGTTCCCAAGCGAAAACGCGCCAAGTTCCCAAATAGACGCTTATTTATTTGTGTAACTCATTTTAATTGAGTAACTTTGCAGCAGTTTTAAAAACAAGCTCAATTATTATGAAAAGCTATCAGAAACGTATTGCCGATGACATGCTATCAGCAAGATTGAGGCGCAAGGGAGCCGTACTTATCGAAGGGCCGAAATGGTGTGGCAAGACCACAACTGCCGAGCAGCAGTCTGCAAGCATTCTATATCTGGCAGACCCTACTCGCAAACAACAGTATCTTCAGGCAGCAGAACTAAATGTGGAGCAACTGCTGACGGGTGACACACCACGTCTTATTGACGAGTGGCAAATTGTCCCCTCTCTTTGGGACAGTATCAGGTTTGCCGTGGATCATCGTGAGGGTTACGGACATTTCATACTCACCGGCAGCAGCGTACCGCCTGACACTGACAGTATTTTCCACTCTGGCACAGGGCGCTTTGCAAAGCTGAAGATGCGCACTATGTCTCTATACGAATCTGGAGACTCCACTGGCGACGTCAGTCTTACGCATCTGTTCCAATCCCCTGATGATGCTCTCACAGGCTGCAGCCATATCGGTATAGACCGTCTGGCATATCTCATCTGTCGTGGAGGATGGCCCGGAGCATTAGACTTAGCAGAAGAAGATGCGCTGGCACAGGCATTCGACTATTATGACGTGGTATGCGACAGTGATATGTCACGTGTAGATAATGTGGAGCGCAACCCGCAGCGCGTAAGGCTGCTCATGCGTTCGTATGCCCGTCATCAGGGCACAATGGCCACCGTAGGAACTATCCTGGCCGACATGAAAGCCAATGAAGCGAGTACGCTGTCAGATAACACCATATACGATTACATCACGGCAATGAAAAAGATATTCGTCATTGAAGACATGCCGGCATGGAATCCTAACCTGCGGAGCAAGACAGCCTTACGCACCAGCGACAATCGCTATTTCATAGATTCCAGCATAGCCACCGCAGCATTAGGTGCAGGACCCAATGACCTCATCAATGACCTGGAGACTATGGGGCTGATGTTTGAGACCTTAGCGATTCGCGATTTGCGCATCTACGCAGATGCCTCAGACGGGCAGGTGTATCATTACAGGGACAAACAGGGAAGGGAGTGTGATGCCATCATACACCTGCGAAACGGCTCATACGGTCTGATAGAAATAAAATTAGGAGGCACCAATCTCATTGAGGACGGTGCGAAGTCACTGAAGAAACTGATGAACGACCTTGACACCTCTCGCATGAAAGCGCCCTCCTTCGCCATGGTGCTGACCGGCATCGGCGATTTCCCTTACAGGCGTGACGACGGCATCCTCGTTGTACCCATAGGGTGCTTGAAGAACTGACCCCTGTAAGCATTCCCGCATCAAGAGCTTTGGGGTTATCTTTTGGATTACAGCAAGAAAACTCGCCAATTTGCAATTATTTTACAAATTGGCGAGTTTTCTTCTTTGTTTCGGGAAAATAACTCCGAAAAGAATCTTCTTCTACAAGAACTTGTTGAGCTCCATAACAAGTCTCTGAACAGTCGTAGAAGATTCCTCCTCTGCAGGGTTGCCATGCGAGATTTCAGCCAGCACAGTCTCTGCATTGTTGATAGCCTGTTGTTGCCGGGACAATAGAAGGTTGTACATGACTGCGCCATAGCCCTCGCTCTTGCTATATGGCATACCTGTCAGTTTGGTGAGCATGTCTTTGTACTGGCTTCGATGAATGGCACCGGTGTAAAGGTTGTAATGCAGCAGGAACCAATACTCAAAAGCCTGATTGCTGTATGCCACTCTAAAACCATTCTTCTCGGCAAATAGTATTGCCTGGTTGAAATCCTTGGCAGGGAAGTCGTCTTTGTCAAAGACCACCCAGCATTGGTCATAAACCTTTTTTCTCTTTTGGTCGGCTTCACGAATACTGATTGCCTTGCTGACAAGCGTCATCGTATTCATTGCCTGTCCTACAGCCTTGACTGTCGCTGCAGTCATGCGAAATGCCTTAAAATAGTCTGGTTCAGTCTTTTCTCCTTCACAAACAATGAGAAACGACTGTTTGATTTCTCTCACTCCCTGACGGCGTGAGAGGTCTGATGACCTGTGGTCTTTCTTTTGTCGTTTAGCCATAGTTATATTGAAGGATTAAAGATTTTCTCCATGTCACCAATGATGGGTGTTGCTCCATACTTGCCCAACAGATAATCTCTCTCAAATAGAGAGGTGCTTCTAACCTTATATTCTGCTAAAGAAAACAGTTCTGTCGCTCCAAAACTGTTTTTCTGTGTGAACCAAACCTGGTCTCTTCTGAAGAGTCCGGCACCGAGCAAGAAAGTGTCGTGGGCAGTGAACAGAAGCTGGGCACCCTTCGGGTTCGTCTTGGCATCATTGAAAAGTGCAACTATTCTCTTGACGAGAAGCGGATGAAGCTTGGAGTCGAGCTCGTCAATTACGATACGCTTTCCGTTGTCAAGGGCATCAATGATAGGATATGCAAGTGAAAAGTATTTGACGGTTCCTTCGGACTCATTTCTGTTGAATGCAAAGGAAACATTGTTTACTTCACGTCCTTCATCGTCATACTGCTTGTGGTCACTGACTATACGGTTGTCTATCTTTGTTATATTTTCAATGCCCAAGTCGGCATACTTTGCAAAGTCGATGATTCGTTTACGCAGAGGCTCATCGTCAAGATGCTTGATGGCATTGCTCCACAGTTGTTCGTCTTCCGAGCAGAAAACGACCTTCGTATCGCTCAGCCATTGAAGGATGCTGACTGACGTTGGCTCGTTGAACTGTGCAGCAGTTGAAAGCAGTAGCGCATTGCTCCTCACCATTTTCTTATTGACAAGTTCCTGAATCAACGTACTTTTAGGATGAACAGTCGTTGCCTCCCCTTCACGATAGAACACTTCCACCTCCTTTGCTCTTTTTTTGCAGACACGCTTGTACATCCATTCCTCATGCACGGATTGGCTATCTACCTCGAATCCATATCTGTATATGAACTCGCCATCGGTGAAGGTGGCCTCCATGATGGTCGGTTCTTTTACGGTTGTGGCATTTAGTCTGAAGTTCTCCACATCAATAGCCTCTCCTGCCTGACTGTTTTTGAAAGACTCTGTGATAAACCTCTTGTAAAATCCAAATGCCTTTACCACGTTTGATTTTCCAGAAGCATTCGCTCCATAAACGACAGCACTTCTTACGAGTGAGATTCCTGTATCTTCAAGAGAAAAAAGGTCATTTGGCTCAGAGCAAGACTCTTTGAGCGGAGTCGCAATGAAGGAAAGCTTCAACTCTTCCTTGATTGACAAGTAATTGGTTGCACAAAATTCAAGAACCATAATCCTAAGTCGTATATTTGTAAATTTTCTGCAAAGATAAGACTTTTCTTTCAAATCCAGCAAAGAAAACCTGATTATTTGCAAAATCATCTAAAAAAAGCCTTATCTATAAGCGTGCAGTTGCTTCTTTCGTGACCCGATAAAAAAATTATTACTGTCCGCTAAAAAAGAAACCTCCGTTCTTCCGACTCTCTGTAATTCTTTTGGGTTCTGCGTCAATTTCGCATTTACCTACATTATCCGTCACAACATATTATGATGCAGGGCGTTACCCCATGTAGGTTACCTACATTCACCTACACCCACACACATCGACCTACATCGAGTTGAATACATGGGGACTTGTCACAAAGTTCCTTTGTAACAAAGAGTTGGATAGGGAATTCTGTGTTTATCGGACAGTAATAGAAAAGATTATGGATTGCAAATCCATATATTAAATGCAGTCGGATTCTTTCTCCGCTTCGCTATGTTCCGAGCTTGCTCGCCTGAGCTCCACTATATATGAAAGATGTGCGAAGAAAGCGCCCCAAAGGGCCGAGCGGCAAATCCGCCTGAGCGGGAGAAGCGAAGCGGAAAGGCAATAAAAAACAGCAAGCAGTGACGTGAGCCACTGCTTGCTGTTTTTTTGTACTCACCCAGGTGGAATTGATTGTTTTCTATCATCCCCACCTGAGGAGTTGTTTCTTTCGCATTGCAAATGCTTATACTCAATGCAGTCGGATTCTTTCTCCGCTTTACTACGAAAGCGCCCCAAAGGGCCGAGCGGCAAATCCGCCTGAGCTGATTTTCATCCCTCTTACGGATTCTGAGTGATGGTTGTTCCAGTCTTCACTAACTTGCCATTCACATAGTAAGCAACATATGCTTTACGAGCAAAGCCAGTGCCGTTAGTTGTTGTAGAGAACTTTCCTTCTCCAGCAGTAATCCATCCAACTTTATTACCTGCATCATCTACAAATACTGCTTTATTGAACTGAATATCAGTTCCATCTATGAGTGAAGCCGCAGGTGTTGTAACCTTATCGCCAGTTTTTGCACCATTAGCATCAGCCTCATAATAGTTCGTCAAAGTAGCACCTGTTACAGAGTAAGATTCGTCTGTATGAGCAGAATTATCCAATGATGTAAATGAAGCTGTTGTCAGAGCTATTGAGGCATCATCTGCAGGAATACGGCCATACTGAGTCACAGTCACTGCTTGATCACAAATATACGGGCTCTTTGTAATTGTGAGTGTAGTAGAACGGTTAGCGAAGGTTGTATTTGCAGCTTTCACTACTGCTGATGGTGCATTGAGAGTCAGCCATGAAGTAGCATCGGGAGTGGATGTAATTGTCAGGGTAGAAGGAGTAACAGGAGTCTCTACTTCACCTTCATAATACTTAGCTGTAGAAACAGTGAACACATTACTACTGTTATCCGTGCTTGCAATACCAGTAGTTGGAGTAGCACTATAAGTAACTGCTAAGCTTGATACGTTGATAGGCAGATGAACATCCTGAACATCCAGCTCCTCAGTAATGTCGATTACACCATTATTGTTATCATCACCATCTACTGACCAGTCACTAACTGTCGCGGTGAACTTAACACTTGTCAGACCAAGGTGAATCAGCACACTATAAAGTTTGTTAAGTTTAACTGTTGGGAATGTAACGACCTTAGAAATGACCTGATGTACTTCACTATATTTGCTGGTGAGGTTTGCATCGTAGGTACGTACTATATAGTCAATGGTGATACGCATCGTTGGTGTTGTTCCAGGGATGAATACCAATGGATTGCTCTCTGTACCATATACGTTCTGAGCAGTTTCTGTAACACCAGTATGAGCATTTGTCTTCGAGAAGAAATCAGCTTCTGAGCTTGCTGTCGGCTTACCTGTTTCCTTAATAGCATCAGAAAGCACAGCACTATAGTTTGCGACGCTGGTACTAGTAGCTATCAAATGCTCATACTTGTCTGCAGATTTAGTATTTAGCTGCCATTTACCAGTAGCAAGGTTAAAATTACCACCCATCACAATCTCCTCATCACCCTTCTCGCCAGAGTTTTCAATAGAACCGTCACCGTCCAGGTCATTAGAAATCATGATGCTGTTTACGGTTACGATAGTGCGCCAGCTATCGTCTGTAGATGTTGCAGTAAAAGATTCGCGAGCACCTCCACTCTCTGCACCATTATTGTCAATGTCGAGCTTAATCATTAAACCATTGGGAGCTGCACCTGTAGCTCCAGAAACAGTGGATCCACCAATCTTAGCAAGAGCATGCTTGAAGGCAAATCCTACAGTTCCGTTAGTACGCTGCTTTGTAAGGTTTGCATTGGTGGTGTAATCTTTAAGCAATTCGGCAGCATATGTTGTTTGACCTGCTGGAGCAGAATTGTCAGATGTGCCAGTCACTCCTATGTTACCTTCATTGTTTACGTTGGTGTTTGTTCCGCTGAGTGTACCCCAAAGTAAGTCAACATTCTGACCTGTAACGTCGAGCTTATAAGACAGAATAGGGTCACCGGTACCAGTATTGGCTGTTAGACTGGTGATACCGACACCATTAGTGCCATCTTGAGTTTCTCCTGTCGCTGGTGCTTCATATTCTGAATTTGCTCCGTCGGACTTCTTTTCTTTACCAAGAGTAGCTGCTGTTGTGTTATCAGCATTCTTAGCACTAGCATCAGTAGTAACATACACGTAAGGAGCATAAGCGAAGAAAGTAACATTGCCTCCATTCTCCAATGTACCATTATACTGAGTGCCGCCCCATGCTTGTTTATCATTTGCGTCTTTTTCTTGGTCATCAACATCTGTATTGCTAAATTCATTAGGCCAATACTTAAGAGGAGAATAAGTCCAGTTACCTGCAGAGTATGTAACCTTTTGGTTATACATGAAGTCGGCTACATGATCAGCAGTACTTTTTGGATCCTCAGAACTGTAAGTTGTAGCTTGCCAGCCACCATATCCATAGGTTTTGGTATAGTAGGCAAATACACCAAAACCGTGTGCTTGCAATACGCCGTCAGTACTGATGTCACCTTGGAAACCTGCACGTGTTATTCCTGTGTTACGTGCTTTTGCGCTAAACTCGATAGCACTGGACGACTCTTTAGCGAGGGAGGTGTCGCTTGAGAGGTCGCTCTCTGTGCAGCCTGTCAGCACCACCGATGCTGCAGCTGCCATAAGGATTAATGTTTTCTTCATTTTCATATTTTTGTTAATTGTTTTAGTTACTTTGTTTTTGTAGTTTCCATTGGGGGAGTGCAGCGCCTCGCACCGCAGTACCGGCTCCCGGGGTAATAATTTTTTTTAGTGTCAGTGAATTATACTTCCTTAAATGATTGATTAAACTTGGTTTTTATACTATTTATTTATGCCTCAAGAACATGGGATGTCCTTAGGGGGACAAAGATAACTAAAACTTTTCAACCGCGCAAATTTTTCCCCAAACATTTTCAGATTATTCGAAATAAATTGATGTATTCGTAAAAAAGAGACAGAAAATGTTACAATTAGAACACTTCTATGCTGCAAACGAGGAACTTTCTACACACACGAATTGCCATGAACTGTCCATAAAATCATTCACAAATTACAGCTAAAGTTTCTGAAGTATTTCATGCTATTTAGGCCTTCCGGAGGGGTGGTTTACTGTCTGCCATTTTGTCAGTTGAACTTTTACGTTCTAATAGTAGGTCTTTTACCCAGTAATAGTAGGTCTTTTACTCGGTAAAAGTAGGTCTTTTAGAGGGTAAAAGACCTGCTATTGCAACGCTCTGATTATCAGTATGTTTCGGACTGCCAAATTGTCAGTCTCCCAAAAGGGGCATGACATAGGTCTGACAAGCATCCCATGCCGAAGAAGCAGTTGCAAAAGTACAAAAAAAAATCATTCGAAACAGGAAATTGCAAAATAATTCTCTGTTTTGAATGATTTTTAACAATACACGATAAATCTACGCTCATTTCTGTCTGGCTTTGCCACGCCTGGGGAGGAGCTGGGGGGATTTCCCTCTGTTGGTTTAGGGAAAACTCCCGACGCTTTAGGGTAATTATGTTTGGTAGTTCAGAAAGTCGATGTACCTTTGCCGATGAAATCAACAACGAATGTTTAACCCCTATATATAATAAGGTATATGAAAAAGTCTATATTTGGCCTCGTAATACTGATGAGTGTTCTTGGCACCGTAATCTGCAATGCACAGAGAACCAGCGTTTATTACAGTGATGATATGTACATCCCAACCCGCGAGGTACACATCCACGACCTGCACCACCGCGGCGTAAGTCATCACGCAAGAGTGACACATGTGCGCCACCATCCAGCTGCATACAGAGAGGTGAGATACGTAGAGCCTGCGAGAGTGGAGGTTGTACGCCCCGTTCACCATCGCACGGTAGTCGTTCATGAGCCTGTGCCAGTACCAGTACCTGCTCCCGCACCCGTCGTTGTGCACCCACACCGCTCATCCTCTGCTGTCACCGGCATGGTGGTAGGCGCAGTGCTCGGCACAGTGGTAGGAGCGATGATAAACCGATAGGGAATGCAGATTGCATAATGCAAAGTTATATGCTGACGTAATTAAGAGGACAGAGTAGGAATGTTTCCAGTCTGATATAGAAGATATAGCTGATTACAAGGTAAGAAGATTGAATTGCATGGTTAGTGCGTCGAACATTAGTAGGCGGTTAGTTAGCAGGGTGCCGGCACCGGTGAGATATTTCAATGTCTCTGCCGCCTGAATGGTGCCGAGCATGCCTGCCACAGCACCGAGGACACCGAGGACGGCCTTTGGCTCTCCTGCCTCGGGGTTGTCGGCAGACGGAGAGGGGGAGTCCCCGAAGATGGTGCGATAGTCTGCCGTGCCTGGCACATGAGTGAAGGTCTGACCCGTCCACTCTGATATGCCGCCGTGTGAAAACGCCTTGCCAGCAGCCACACAGGTATCGCTGACCAGCGCCTTGGCAGCGAGGTTGTCGGTACAGGACACGATGAAGTCATAGCCCTGGATGATGCTCAGGGCATTGGCGGGAGTGAGGAACTCATGGTATGTCTCCACCGCCACATTAGGATTAACAGCCATAATTTTTGCCTTGGCACTCTCTACTTTGGGGGTGCCAAGGTCTTTTGTATGGTGGATAATCTGTCGCTGCAGGTTGCTCAGATCTACCACATCGGCATCAATAACGCCGATGGTGCCCACGCCGGCAGCGGCGAGGTAGAGCATGACGGGTGAGCCAAGCCCACCAGCACCCACGACAAGTACGCGGGATGCCAGGATTTTCTTCTGCCCCTCATCACCTATTTCAGGCAACATGAGGTGGCGGGAATAACGATTATTCAATTCACAATTCATAATGCATAATGCATAGTTGCGTATATTTTTGATGCAAAATTATGAAAAATACTTGAAAATGTATTACCTTTGCACCATTATTTTATTTTTCATAAAGCATAAGACACAAACTAATGAAGAAAAGTCAACTAATTCTTGCGGCATTATGCGGCTGCCTTTGCAGTCAGGCCGCTGAGCCATCTGATAGCCTTAGTCTTGGTGAAGTGGTGGTGACGGGCACTCGCAATGCCACTGATGTGCGCCACCTGCCATTCACGGTGAGTGTGATAGACCGTAACACACTGACTCTGGAGCACCAGACCTCCCTGTTGCCTACGGTGATGCAGCAGGTGCCAAGCCTGTTTGTCACCAGTCGCGGCATGATGGGCTATGGCGTCAGCAGCGGTGCTGCCGGCGGTATCAACCTTCGCGGCATCACTGGCGGCGCGGGCCAACTGCTGGTGCTCATCGACGGTCACCCACAATACAGCGGTGTATATGGACATCCTATCGCCGACTCTTACCAGACACTGATGGCAGAGCGCGTGGAGGTGCTGCGCGGTCCTGCCTCCATGCTCTATGGCTCTAACGCTATGGGCGGTGTGCTGAACATCGTGACGCGCCAGATGAAAGAGAACGGTGTGAGAACCAACATAAACCTGGGCGCCGGCAGCTGGGGTACCATTCAGGCCGAGGCATCCAACCAGGTGAGAAGCGGCAAGTTCTCCTCTACCGTAGCAGCGCAGTATGAGCGCACAGACAACCACCGTCCCCGCATGGGCTTTGAGCAGTATGGCGGCATGGTGAAGTTGGGCTATGACCTGAGCAAGCACTGGAGCGGATATGTGGATGGCAACATCACGCATTTCAATGCCTCGACCCCCGTGAAGGTGGCCGACAACGGAACGGTGTCGCCGCTCTATGATGGAGACCAGTGGATAACACGCGGTACGGCAGAGCTGGCCATAGAGAACCACTATGACAACACCAGCGGCGGAGTGAGCGTATATACCAACTGGGGTCGCCACAAGATAGACGACGGTACAACAGACCCTGCCCAGCCCACACAGCGCTATTTCCGCTCAAAGGATGCGCTGACGGGCGTGTCGCTATATCAGAGCCTGCGACTGTTTGAGAGTGCACGCCTGACAATGGGCGTTGACTATCAGCACATCTATGGCAATGCCTACTACACATCAAAGCAGACAGGCGAGGTGATGGAGACACAGAACAAGCAGAGCGGCAAGAGCTATCGCAATGAGATAGCAGGCTATGTAGATTATCGTCACGACATAACGCAGTGGCTCACAGTGGATGCCGGTGTGCGCGTGGATCATCACAGCGTGACCGGCACGGAATGGATCCCGCAGGGCGGTATCGTGGTAAGGCCTATCACGACGGGTGAGATAAAGGCGATGGTGAGCAAGGGATTCCGCAATCCAACGATGCGCGAGATGTATCTCTATCCACCATCCAATGAGGAGCTGAAGCCTGAGCGACTGATGAACTATGAGCTGTCATGGAACCAGAGGCTGCAGGCTGTCACATACGGTGTGAATATATATTATATAAAAGGTGATAACATGATTCAGACCGTGAACCGCAAGAATGTGAACACCGGCGAGGTGGAGAACTATGGTGCAGAAGCTGAGGCCGCATGGACAATCAACGGTCACTGGCGACTGAGCACGAACCACAGCTACCTGCACATGAAGAACAAGATTGTTGCCGCTCCTACGTATAAGGGTTACCTCGGCGCACAGTGGCAGCAGCAGAAATGGTGCGTTGTAGCCGGCCTGCAATACATCGGAGGTCTCTACACGGCTGTAGGGGCTAACGAGACGAAGGAGAACTTCCTGCTGCTGAACGCCACCGTGAACTATGCGCTGACAAAGAACATCGGCCTGTGGGCCCGCGGCGAGAACCTGCTGGCACAGAAGTATGAGATAAACCTGGGCTACCCCATGCCACGCGCCACATTCATGGCGGGAGTGAATATCAAATTATAAAGCCCCACCCCGACCCTCCCCTAGGGGAGGGGGACGTAACTGGATGAGGGGTGAGGGATGAGAGAAGAGGGAGTTCGATATGTCGATATGTCGAGAGAAGGAGAGGTCGTTATGTCGATATATCGTTATGTCGATATGTCGAGAGAAAAAAGTCGAAATGTCGATAAACAATTAATCCCCGCGGAGGACAAAACCTTCGCGGGGATTCTTTGTATCTTCACCCCCTCCCCCAGGGGAGGGCCGGGGTGGGGCTTTTTACTTCATCTCTGCACCTGCTGCGGTGTACTGCTTGCCATCCTTGACGATAACGACCTGTCCGTTCTTGACGAACTTGCCATTAGCGTTGTCGGCGTTCTGAGCAGCCACCTCGCTGATGCCTGTGCCGTTGCCTGCATCGACAGCCTGTGACAGACCGCCCATATTGTTGGCTGCACGTACGGAGTACTTTGCAGTAGCATCGTCAACGGTGAAGGTAGGCTCGCTGGTGAATGCTACAACGTCACCGTTCTTGCATACTGCCCAGCAGAGTACGTAGTTGCTGTTGTCCCAAGAGAGCGTTGTGCCGGCAAGCTTCACATTGGTAGGCAGAGGAGCCTGCTCTGTGTCGAGTGTAGGCTGCCAGTCACCGTACATGTTGCTCATGTTGCCAATCTCCAGTGCCTCAGCAGCTGAGATAGTAGGCACGTTGGTGTGGTTGTCGCCAAAGATAGTCTTACGGCCGCTGAGGTCTATGGTGCTACCGGTAGAGGTAACAGAGTTGTACTCAGCGAACTGCTTTGGCCAACCGCCGCTCATCTCAGACCATCCTACTGCAGATGGCTTGACATTCATCTTGGTATTGATGTAGTATGCCGTTGGCGTGCCGCTACCCCAAGGACGTCCGAGGGTGTAGTTGCCGTCGATGTCATTCTTCTCACCGTTGATGACACAGTCGCTGAAGACGTAGCCATACTTGACAGCCTTGGAAGGAACAGCCAGATAACCACCCTTCTCACACATCACGAGCTCACACTCATTGAAGAAGATGTCGCCCTTGCCGCAGAGGAAGTCGGTGCGACCACGCAGCACGCTACCCTCGAAGTAGTAGAGACCGTTGTCATTGTTTGAGGTCCACGTATCCTGATAGCCGTGCAGCTTCACGTTCTTATAGATATTCTTAGTACCCTTATCCTGGACTGCGATGTCACGACCGCGTGCATCAGCCATACCGGTAGAGACGGTGATGTCCTGGAAGTAGAGGCCGCTGACGCTGCTTGCTATCTGGAGCACATCGCTCTGACCAATACCGTCATAGACGCTCGTAGTACCGAACTGTCCGGCAAAGTCATCATCAGAGGTGATAGTATTGGTGATAACGGTAGCCTCACGGTCCTCACCTATGAACGAGATGTTAGAGCCGTTGATGTAGGTAATAGGATCAGGACGGTCACCATCGAAATAGATGGTACCATCATTGCTATTCTTGTGAGTGTAGTGCTTCATGGCACCACTAGGTAGCTGATATGTGCCCTTCTTCACGAAGATGCGATAGCGTGTATTCTTGTCGGCACGCTTGTTAGCATTAGAGATTGCAGCAACCAGCTCATCGACAGTAGAAACGACTGCATCATACATGCCCTTAGTCACTGCCGGCTTGCTCATCGTCTTGAAACTGATAGTGATAGCCTTGGTGATAAAGTTGCCAGTGAGGTCACTGACGGTGTTTGCAGGCAGGGTGAAGGTGTAATCGGTAGCATATTCCAGACCCTTATAACTGAAGGTAACAGTCTTTCCGCTTACTGCAGGCTCAAGGCTCATCGCATTGAGTGAAGCCTTGGCACCATCGGCCATAGCGACGCGCTCATCAAAGGTGAGCACAATCTTGCCTGATGCAGAAGCATTGTCAGCACCTGTCACAGGTACAGAAGACACGAGAACTGGAGCTACGCCGTCGTCAATAATCTTCGGAGTACCGGTGATGAATACCATAGCGATGGTGTTGCCATCGTTGGCAGAAGCTGTGCCGTCAACATTTGAGGTCTTGTCGGCCAGCATACGGATGTACAGTTCCTTCTGATTGTTGGCTGCTGCAGGCAGGGTCTCGCTGAATGAAGAAGGAGACTTGGCACCTGTCATTGTGATAGAGCCGAACTTGGTCCAGTCCGTACCGTTGAGAGAATACTCTGCATTGTATGTTTGATAAGCATTATAGTTGTAGAGCATCTGGAACTGTACGTTGATATTGGTGAACGCCTCAGCGTTGACCTTGGTCTGCCAATAGTAATGGCCCACATCGCCATTGCCCGAACCGGTGCGCCAGTTCACTGCTGCACCCTTGAAGCTCTCGTAGCCGCCACCTGCGACGGTGCTCTTATCGAGCCATCCGCTGGTAGAGCCATCCACCTCACTGACGAGGTTGAACGCATCGGCATCATTGTCCTGAGCATAGAAGTCAGCCACGCGACCGCTGTTGCCGGCCTTGTAGAAGTCCCAACCGGCAATGATGTCGGCCTGTGAATAGACGGCGGTGAGCTTGACATCGCCAGTCATGCTGACAATCTTACTGCTACTGGTCTCGCCGTCGCTCCAGTTGTTGAACGTAACGAGGCCCTCATACTGGTTGGCTGTCAGCTCAACAGCTGAGCCTTCCTCATACATGTTCTTGCCATCCACAACGGTAGGAGCAGGGTTGACAGTCACCATATAGTCATTGGTACCGTCAACGGTGAGAGCCAGCTCATAGGTGTTGACCTTCTTGAAGTTGGCTGTCAGAGCGCTGTTGGCATTGACGGCATATTTGAACTTAGCCTCAGCAGATACCTCTTTGCCATCACCGTCGGTCCAGTTCACGAAGTCGTAACCGAAGTTCTCAGTTGCAGTCAGCGTTACCTCTGTGCCTTCCTCATACTCATCGGAGATAGGATAAGTGCTGACAGAACCGCCCTCGGCAGGTGCTGCAACTGCTGACAGAGTGTATTTGGCCACGTCGGCAGTGGTACCGTTGATGATACCTGTTACTGTAACCTTAGCAATACCGCCGGCCTTTGCGTTTCCTACGCCGATGGTTCCCATGAACGACAACATGTCACCTGTAGTCAGAGCCTTCTGCTGGTCTGCATTAAGCTCTATCTCCACGAAGCCGTTGACAGCATAGTTGGCATTAGTACCGTACTTATCATCAGCCTGGCTCTTATTGTTGCGAGGTGCTGTGAAGTTACCCAAAGTAACAGCATCGCCCTCACCAGCCTTGGCAGAGATAGTCACACCGTTCTCTGCATCTGTACCAAAACGCACAATGTAAGCACTGACCTTAGTAGGAGTGAATGTCAAACCTGCTGCAGGCTTGAGGTTCCATGACACGAAATCGTTACCGTCATTGGTTGGACGCATGTCAGAGAAGGTCACGCCTGGAGACACACTACTTGTACCTGTAGCATTCTCGTTGCCGTTCTGGTCCATCAGTCGTACGTTTCCGAGGTCAACACCCACGGTAGAGAACACGCCCTCAGGTGCAACAGTAGAAGCAGAATAGTTTACAGGATCTGCCATAGACCACTCTACGGTCGTTGCCTCGTTGGTATAGGTCTTGCCACCTGCGCTCTGAACTACAGGCAGAACCACCTGAATGTAGCGATAGTAAGAACCGTCGCCTATTACGACGTCAACGGTCTCAGCAGCACCAGCAATCTCATAGCTGATGGTTTTGCCTTGCGTGTAGTCGCTCTGACCGTCGATTGTGGTAGTGGTGATTTCGTTGTAGGCCTCCATAGAGATTACAGCACCCTTGGCCGAAGGAACGGTGAAAGTGGTGCCGTTGTTAATCTGTACCCAGTCGGTGTTGTTCTTGTTGTTGAACTTACCAGGAGAGGTGGAGAAGGGCAGAGCTACATCAATAGTCTTACCGTTTACAGTAGCCTGAGCCACCCATACAAGTCCTGTCTTGCCTTCCCAACCTACAGCGGGAGCACCCTGGTCACGACGGAAGTTCCACTTCACGGTAACT
>JAEEGL012541285.1_pt1 | contig 19958 bp, 15 predicted proteins | sample 9134231 | NCBI WGS metagenome assembly JAEEGL01 (sample SAMN16246548, study PRJNA631951) | gut metagenome | biome: gut microbiome; feature: rumen; material: fiber-attached | host: Bos | place: Iran: Karaj | collected 2018-10 | reverse complement strand
AGCAGGAACTGTAATAACAGCTTTAGTTACTTCTCCACCAAGATAAGCTTCAGCAGTTTCTTTTAAATTCATTAAGATTTTAGCACTGATTTCCTCTGGTGGATATTTCTTTCCTTCTGCTTCAACTTTTTCTTTAGTTCCCATTAATCTTTTAATAGAACTAATAACATTTGTAGAAGTTTGAGCTTCTCTTTTTGCTACATCTCCAACTCTAACTTCTCCATTTTTAAAACTTACAACTGAAGGAGTTGTTCTGTTACCTTCAGCGTTTGGGATAACCTTTGGTTCTCCACCTTCTAGTACAGCAACACAACTGTTTGTTGTACCTAAATCTATACCTATAACTTTATTTACTTTTGACATTATTTATCATTCCTTTCTCTTTTTAATTTTCTTTCTTGTTTGCTTTCCTCACTATATATTCCCATTGAATTAATACATGCAGGAATAAATTTATTAATAATGCTTCTTTCTTCACTTGATAAGCCTTCTAATATATTTTCTTGTATAACATGTATTTCTTCGGGTTGATACTTGTCAGGATCAGCACTCAATTCCATTAGTAGCATCATTGTTTTAAATGCTGCATCACTAATGTTTTTGTTTTCACTTGTTATACAACTATCCATATAATCTAAGTTTTGTTTTTCTTCATCTGATAGATTATAATATTCTGGATCATTGTAGGAACCAAGTATTGCATACATACTTGCTAACAAATTAAACATTATTTATTTACCTTTACCATAGCATGTCTAATAACTTTATCTTTATATTTATATCCCTTTGTTAATACTTCAAGTACTACATTTTCTGGTTTATTAGGATCATGTTCTGTAAGTACAGCATCTTCTAGATTAGGATCAAATTCTAATCCTTCGCAAATAATTTCTTTTACTTCATATTTATCAAGTAAAGCAGTTAAATTACCAAGAATCATTTTAAATCCACCTAAGAATTTACTAACTTCATCTGATAAATCATTATCATCCATCATTATGGCTCTTTCGAAGTTATCTTTTATATTTAATATTTCTTTTATGAATTCCTCTCCCTCATATTGAAGCATTCTTGATACTTCTGTTTGAGTTCTAGTTTTAAAGTTTAAATATTCAGCTTGAAGACGCATATATTTTTCTTCTAATTCTTGATTTCTACTACCAAGAATTTGAATCATAGTTTCAGGATCAATGCTTCCGCATCCTCCACACTCAGCACATGATGGTCCGCAAGAACTTTCTTCTTCAACTGGTTCTTCTTTCTTTTCTTCTTGTTTAACTTCTTCTTTTGTTTCTTTTGTCTTTTTTACTTCTTCTTTTTTATCATTCTTTTTCAAGATCATTCACTTCCTTTGTTTTCAATTGCGCCTTTTAAATATTCAAGCATATTTACAACGCGTTCGTATTCCATTCTTTTAGGTCCAATAATTGCGATTGTTCCTTCTTTTCCAGCTGCTTTATATTTCGTTTTAACAACTGTTACATTATCATCAATCTCGCTTTCACTACCAATATATACCTTAACCTCATCGCCTGCTTCTTCAATTTTACTCACCATATCTTTGCTTTCAAATTTACTAATAATGTTTTTAACATCATCAACAGTATTGAATTCTGGTTGTTTTAATATATTAGTCTTCCCCGCAAACTTAACATTCCTATCTGTTGTGAAGTTTGATAATGCATTATAGAAAGCATTATAAACAACTTCATAATTTTGAATGTAATTCCTAATAATAGGTTTTATATCAAACTCTAATTTCTTAGGAACTTCATTGATTTGCGTCCCAACAAGCATCTTATTAAGTAACTCTGTTGTTTTAGAAATCTCTTCTGCTGGAATATCTTCTTCTAAATAAACATTTTTATTTTCTACATGTCCTGTATCAGTTATTAATATAGCAATTAATTGCTTATCACTAATTGGTACTACTTCAACACGTTTTAGTTTATTATCAGAAGCTTCAACACCTAATACTACAGAAGTGTAATTGGTAATATCACTTATTATTTCCAAACTCTTTGATATAGCATCACTTAATTCAAGTTCTTTATTATTCATAACAGTTTGAAGTTTAAGCATATCCTCTCCACTTATTTTCTTAGGTTCCATAAGATTATCAACATAATATCTATAACCTGTTTCAGATGGAATCCTTCCTGAAGATATATGTGTTTTCTCAAGATATCCAACTTCCTCAAGTGCTGCCATATCATTTCTAATAGTTGCACTTGAACATTTGAACTTTTTACATAAAGCCTTACTACCAACTGGTCTTGCAGATTTAACATATTCTTCTACAATAGTTCTTAGTAATTCTTTTTGTCTACTTCCTAACATACATATACCTCCTTTTTAGCACTCTTTTTCGTTTAGTGCTAATACTATTATAATATATTTTTTAGCAATGTCAAGATAAGAGTGCTAACTTTTTTAAAAATAAAAAAAGTATAGTTTTCTATACTTTTTTGTTTATTTAGTTTGTTCCTCATATCCTTCATATTGTGACTCATTAAGTACTGAATTTGAGCACTCAATTTCATCACCATCTAATATACAAGTACTAGTTCCATTGCCACTATCTATGCATTCAATAGCTGACATACATTTAAACTGATCCATTATTCCTGTTTCTTTCATTGCATTAAATGCTATAACCATTGATACAGTAGATTGAATTACAAATAATATTATTGGACCAATTATTGATAAAAGTGCTAATGGTTTTCCTGGTAACACTTCTTTATTAATCTCTTTTAATGCCTTAGCACCAAATATAATACTGCAAACAAATGCTGCTATTCTTACAATTGATACTAATGTAGTTTTCAAATCAAAAACTGTTGATAGTCCTAGATCTCCCATTGTTCCATTTTCAGCAAGTGAACTTCCTGAATTATAACCAGCAACTGCGCTTTCTTTCATTGTTTCAAGATCAATATTCAATGAATTTATTAATCCTATAATAAAAATAATTACATATACTCCAAAGAAACATAAAGCAATAACTGTATTTTTACTTAATTTTTTGTTTTTTGCCATTATTTCACCTCCTTTGTTACCATACTTTTACTCTTTCTTTACTTTCAATATACATCTTATCATTTTCTTTTATATTATAAACATCATAAAATTTATTTGTTGAAGATAATACTGCATTTACTCTAACATTACCTAATGAATGTGTATCATTTTCTTTTTGAAATCCTACATAATAACTTGTTGCTTGTAAACACCATTCTTTTGCATAGTTTTCAAATAACGTCTTATAATCTTCTTTAGTTGCATTTTTTGAAGATGCAATATCAATTATTAGTTTCATACCACCCAAATCAGCAATATTTTCTGCTAATGTGAAACTTCCTGGAGTTTCATATTTATAATAGTATTTTATCACTTTAGTTCCTAAATTTTCAAACTTTTCTTTGTCTTCTTTTGTCCACCAATCTATATAATTTCCATCTTTGTCAAACTTACTTCCTGTTGAATCTAAAGCATGTGTAAGTTCATGCCCTATTGTATGTCCAAGAGTTCCTAATATAACATAATAATAATCATCTAATTTTTCTTTATCAACTCCAAGTGATTCTTGTATAGTATATATTTCACCTAATAATATATTAATACTATTATCAAGTGGATAATAATATGCATTTTGAACTAAATAATCTGTTCCATACATCTTATTTCCTTTTAATAACTCCTTATTTTTTTCTTTCTCTTGGTTTGCAAAAATATTAATAATATTTCCTATATAATTATCACTAATAATATAATATTCTTCTACGCTTTTTTCTGGTTCAGCATAAGCAACTGTATATTTAATATTATCTATTTTTTCATATGCTTTTTGCTTTGTATCTTCTCCTAACCAATCTTCTTTCATAATATTAGTTTTAAATGTATCTATTTCTTCTTTTACTAAATTTGTATAAAATTCTTTTGTTTCTGAGGTTAAATATCTATTAGCAAATTCTTCTGTTATAGTTTCCATAAATAATTTATAAATAGCCGTATAAATAAAATCCTCTTTTTTATATTTTTTTTCTAAATATGTTTTTTGATTCATAAGATATTCATTTGTATAATCAACAAGTCTTAAATAATTACTATATCCTTCATCATTTAAATATTTTGAATAAGAATTAACTATTTTAGTTATTGCATAATCTTTTAATTTTAATAAGTTTTCTTCTTTTAAATAAGAATCCATATATCTTAACTGTGAATAGTCAGTTATCATTATTTTATCATTCTCATTATATATATCTGAATAAAGATTTAGTATATAATCTATATCTATGTTTTTTAAATTATTTTTTAATTCGGATTTATTATATAATTTAAATCCTTTTTGATTAGCAAAACTATTTATTGGCATAGAATATTTAGCAATTGTTTTGTTAATAATTTGTGTATTAGAAGCAATCTTACTAGCATCTTCTTCATTATATCCATAAATTTCAAGTGATTTAGTACTATACTTTTTTAGATATTCGACATATGTTTCATATGTTTCATCTGAATATATAGTATTACCATATAAAGAGTAATCTCCTAAATCATAGTCATATGATAATTCTGCTAGGTTAAAATATGGTTTTGATTGTCCTAAGTATTCACTTCCAATTGTTGGATTTACTAGAATATCCAAACTTAAATCTTTACCAATTAAAACTGATTCTTTAAAAAAATCATTGATATTTTGAGTATTATTAATTCTATCAATATATTTTTTTAATTCATTTCGTAGATTATCTTCATTTGCATTTTTATAACTTGAATAGAAATTACATATTTTTTTGTAACTATTTTTTTTATCACAATTATGTAGTATTTCATCAATTATTTCTTTTTTCTCTTTTTCTATTTTATCGTATGTATCATCATATGCATAAAGCCAAACATCTTCATTATCTTTTATTCTAATTTGGCTTAATTGATCATAATTAATATTATCATAATAATTATCTTCTAGTCTTGGCTTTTCTGTTAATGCAATTGGTGTTGGTCTATTAACAACTGTTCTTGGTGCATTTCCGAAAATAAGAAGACAAGAGAAATACGTTAGTACCAATATTACTGCAGTAATAACTAGATAAACTCCTGTTTTATTTTTTATCATTTTTTTCACCACCAGATACTATTCGGCCATCTTTTAGATAGATAATTCGATCTGAGTATTTAGCAACGTCATCAGAGTGTGTTACTTGTAGAATTGTTATATTTTTATCCTTATTTAATTTTTTAAATAATTTTAATATTTCAATTGTTGATTCACTATCTAAGTTACCAGTTGGTTCATCTGCTAAAAGAAGAGATGGTTCCATTATTACTGCTCTTGCGATTGATACTCTTTGTTGTTGACCACCGGATAATTGTTTTGGTATGAATTTTCTTTTTTCATAAAGGCCAACTGTTTTTAATAATTCATCTAATTTTTCTTTATAATCAGAAACTTTTTTACCTGCCATTATTACTGGTAATAATATATTCTCTTCTACTGTTAGATTTGGTATTAAATTATAGAATTGAAATACAAATCCAATTTTTTCACATCTAATTCTTGATTTAATATTATCATTTGTTGTAAGTACATTTTCACCATCAATTATTATCTCACCAGATGTTGGATTATCAAGGCAACCAATTTGATATAAAAGTGTTGATTTACCACTTCCTGATTCACCCATTAATGATACATATTCACCCTTTTCTACAGTTAAATTAATATCTTTCAATACTTCTAATGGTTCGACTAGTTCCGCACTAAAAACCTTTCTTAAATTTTTAACCTCTAGTATCACATTTTTGCTCTTATTCATATTTTAATTCCTCCACAATATCTAAATGATTGATTTTCTTTTTAGTACTTAAATATATTATCAACATAATTACTCCAAGTATTGCAATTAATATAAGTGTCCATATCATATTAAATTTAACAGGTAAATAGACTCCTAATGAATCAACTGTATATACAACTAATTTCGACAGTGTTTGTGAAAATATTATTGCTATTATTGAACATAATATATATGAAATAAATGTTTCTCTTAAAACCATGTTTGCAAGTTGCCTCCTACTCATACATGTTGAATATAATATTGCCATTTCTTTTGATCTTTCAATAAATGCAACAGATTGATTATTAATAATTCCTATTAATCCTACACCAACTATCGCTGCGATAATAATATATATTAAAATTTTTTCTATTTTAATATTTTGAGTAATATAATCATTATACTCTTTCTTTGTTTTAACTCTTTCTTCTGATACAAGCAATTTTTCTATTGATTTAGCAGTCTCCTTTGATTTTTTGTTATCTATCAAATTTACAAATAAATCTTGATATTCAGTTTTAACTAATTTATTAGCTGTTTCTTCAGTAACTATTATTGCGCCTTCATCAAATGCATTAGTATTAGCAAAATCAATTATTTTTAAATCTAATGCTACATCATATGAGAAATGTTTTTCATTTTTAGTATATGAAATTGTTATTAAATCATTTTTCTTTAATTTATATTTATTTTTATAATATGTATTTACTATAACCTCATTATTATTTAAATTTTTCCACTTATCAATATCTATATCAATTGATTCTGTCATATTAGATAGTTTATTAATATTATTAGAATATGTAACTAATATTTCCGAATTAGATGGTATTGTATTATTAGCTATTTTAACATTTGATTCTGTTAAATAACCACTACTAATAATTGCAATATCTTTTATATTATTTAATGACATTATTTCACTTGCTAAACTTCTTGGCTCATCATATAGTTCCGCATATAAATCACTTTTAACATAGTTATACATACTTTCATAGTTTTTAACTGTATAATTCAAATAAGAAATAGCCGTTATTGAAATACATAATAGAATTGTTATTATTACATTTGTTCCTACTTGTAATTTATTTTCATTAATTGTATTAAATGCCATTGATAATATTGGATTATTATCTCTCTTAAATATCTTTTCTATTATTTTGGTGAATACTGGTAATATAAATGATATAGCCGCAAATAATGAGAATATTGCCATTAATCCAAATAAATAATTAATTCTATATGTTAATGATAATGAACCAACTGCTATTAATAAAAATGCTATCCCAAATACTAATTTAATTGTACTTCTTTTATACTTTCTATTATGTGAATTAAATATACATTCTTTTATAGACATTTTATTAAATTCCAATATTTCATCTATACTAATTAATAATTGAAAAAGTATCATTGCTAGTGTTGTAAATGCTACAACCATTATTGATATCATATTATTTGATGTTTTAGCAGTTCCATAAGCGACTTCAATTTCATATAACATATTAAAAATATTACTTGTAAAACTAGATGATATCATTGATCCAATTAATCCACCGATAAAACCATATATTCCCATTTCACAAAATAACATAAAATTCATTTTTTTGTTTGAAGCCCCTACACTTCTAAAACTTCCAACTACTGGAATTCTTTCTTCCATGATTATTTTAACTATTGAATTAAGAACAAAATATACAATTGTAAAACATAATATTAAAATAACAACTATCATTTTAACTTCTTGAGCAAGTTCCTTTTTAATATCTTCAGAAATTGTTCCAGTATAATTAAAATTTAAACCATAATCATCTTCCATATTATATAATTCTTCATTAAACTCTTTAATATTTTTTTTACCATTATATTTAGCTAAAAAAACTCCATATTTTTCATTATTGTTTTCGGAAATTTCATCATATGTTTTTTTATTTACAAATAATATTTCTCCAAATTGAGATAAATCATCATTCGCAACATATTTAATTTTTAATTCATAATCTTTTCCACTTATACTGTGAAAAGTAAATTCTTCTTTTTTTCTTAGTTTTAATTTGTTAACAAGTGATTTTGTTATTAATACTTCATAATCATTTAATTCAAATTTGTCATAATTATCTATAAGTCCAAATTCATTTGCTTTATCATAATCAAGTGTAGACACTCCAACTTGATTAAAACCCTTTTTATCAACATAACCCATTTGGTTATTATATAATCCTAGATATTTCAAGTCATTTTGTAAAGGCAAATTATCATAATTAACAATGTCTTTTCGCTCATCTATATTAATAGAATAATCAAAAAAAGGTGCTCCACTAATATATATATTGGCTTTTGATCCAACATAATATATTATTGATAAATTAAAAGATACTATTAATCCTACACCAAATAATGTAAATAGAATAATAATTGTTCTTCCAATTTTATTTTCTAAATTTTTTAATATATGCTTTATGAAGATTTTCATAATAACAACTCCTTTTTATCATATTATCCTATTTAATAGTATATCATTTTTATTAGCACTAAAAAAGAGGATTTTTAATCCTCTTATAAAGCTTTTTTGTTAAGTACTTTTGACCAAGGTCCATTAATTCTTTTACCATTTATCATTCTATAAGCTCTTACTTTATAGTATACTTTTTGTCCACTTTTTAAGCCTTCTACAGTAAATGATAATTCAGTAGTATCAGTAACCTTTTTAAATCCTTTTTTAGCACTCTTTGTACTCTTTTGGATCTCATATCCATCAGCACCATCAATTGTATTGTGTGTAACTTCTACTTTACCTGGTTCTACCGCATTTAATGAAATGCTTGGTGTTTTAAGCATAGCTTTTTTACTTACTACAGAAGTCCATCCACTACATACATTTCTTTCATTACAAGCTCTAACTCTATAATAATATGTTGTTCCTGTTTCAATGTCACCATCTACAAATGTTAATGTTTCAGTAGCACCTTGTAATGTGAATCCTTTTTTCTTTTTTGTACTTCTTTGTACTTCATAGTATTTAGCTGTTTTAGTACCTTTTAAATCTAATTGAATTGTTGTATAATCAATTGCTTTAATACCTGGTTTCTTTGGAGTAGCAGGTCCAGTAGTAGCACTAGCTACATCACTCCATGGTCCATATACTTTTTTACCTCTAACTGTTTTATATGCTCTAACTCTATAGTAATAAGTTGTAGCATTTTTAAGTTTAGTATTATTGTAGCTTGTTGTACTAGATTTAGTAACAAATTTTACTCTCTTAAATCCAGTAGTAGCTTTAGTACTTCTTTGTACTTCATATCCTGTATAACCTGCTTTATCCCAAGCTACTTTAATATTTTTAGTTCCAGCTGCTGTGATTCTTATATTATTAACTTTATCAGGTTTAACAGTAATATTAACTACATTAGATGTAGTTCTCTTACCGCTTAATTCTGTTTTAACTCTATAATAAGTTTTTTGTCCATAAGTTATTCCAGTAGCTGTAAATGCATCCTCTGTTAATGATGTTTTAACAGTTGACCAATTCTTCTTATTTGTACTCTTTTCTAAAGTATATTTTTGATTAATGAAATAGTTATTTATTGTAATAATTGCTCTATTTCCATCACCTTTAGCTATACTAATTTGAGCTCCTGTTAATTCATCAGATTCTTGTCTCTTCCATCCTGCATATAATTTTATATCACTTGTTACTTTTACTTCAGTAAGCATAGTAGTTAATGCTTCATCTGTATACCATCCTGAAAATTTAAATTTTTCTTTTGTTGGAACTTCTAAATCTCCAGCATTTAATATTTGACCATATTCATATATTTTACTTTCAACAGCACTTCCTGTATTTGATTCAAAACTAACAGTATATTTATTAATATTCCATCCCGCATATAATGTCATATCATTTTCTATTGTAGTTCCTTCAAATTTATTTGTTAATCCACTGTCAGTATACCAACCTGTGAATTCATGGCCTTCTTTTGTCACAGCTTCAATATCATTAACGCTTAGTGTTGTTCCATAATCTAATGTTTTATTAGCAACATTTGATCCACCATTTGTTTCAAATGTAACATTATACTTATTTAATGTCCATCCTGCATATAATGTTAAATCGGCAGTAAATTTATAATTATTTGCTACAAATTTATTAGTTAGATTTTCATTTGTATACCATCCTGTAAATGTATGTCCTGCATATACTGGTGTTGGTAATTCTAATACTCTATTTTTAGCATTTGATGAAACAATACTCTCAACAGGATTTCCTCCATTTGGATTAAAAGTAATAATATATTTTTCTGCAAATTCTGAATAAATGTCGAATCTTTTATATATTGGAGTATTGAAATCAAATTCTTCAAACATTAATCTTTCCCTTATGTCTTTTTCTACTCTCCATGCATCAAATTCATATCCTTCTCTTACTGGATTTGCAGGTTGAGTAATTTTACCACCTTTAGGTACATACTCATAATATCCTTTGCCTTCTGGTAATGCAATCCAGATAGCATATATTGTTTCATCTGTAGTTTTCCATTTAGCATATAAAGTTAAATTTGTTGTTACAGCAGAATCAAAATCATATTCATTTGTTAAATTTTTATCTGTGTAATATTTATCTACTACTAGACCAAATGTTTGATCAAATCCATATACTGGTTCAGGTACTGGTAGTTTTGCATTATCTGCTACAACTAATTCTGAATCACAATGGTAAGGATCATCATATTCTCCATAAACAGTTTTTAAACATACACTATGATATCCTTCTGCTAATTCAAATATTGGTGTTAACTTATAGTTGTTTTCAGATGCTGTAAATTCAATTTCTGTATCATAAATTACATTATCATTTTCATCTTTAATATAACTATATGATTCATCATCAGGATCATAAACTTCCCAACCGGCAAATGTAAATCCTTCACTTGGTATTACTTTAACTGTATATTTTTTTGTTTCACCATGTTTAACATAATCAATTAATCCATAATGATATTCTGTTCCATTTACCAATATTTTTCCACGATTTGCAGTTATTGGAGCTAATGGAACAATTTTAACTTCATATGCAGTATATGCATATAAAGACATATCTTTTGATACTTTTTCATTTCTTTCATATTGATGTTTATAATTTGCATCTATATACCATGGGCTTATAGTTGCGCATGTTTGTAAATTAGTATCATAGCATATATAGTGTTCAATTAGATAATCTGTTTCAAGTTCTTGAGAAGATTCATATTTTTCACCATCTACATAATAATCAATTGTATATTTTTTAACTGGTCTAGTATATGCTATTAACGATAACATATCTCCATTTTGATCTATTAACTCTGATGGTGTTATTTCATCACCAATATAATATTTTGTATCATCTTCTCCTGGAAGACATCTTCCTGCTTCTGGTCCACTTTGAACTATATCACATTTTCCATAATAATCAATTACCTCTTCTGGATAATCAACTGGACGATAAACTGATGGTACTTTAAATTTTGAACCTACAACAACTTCATAATCATATCTAATCGGATTTTCGTAATTAGTATCACTAAGTTCATATCTTACAATTTCAACTGTTTGTTTTTGAGCTGGTTCACTTGGTATTACGTAATCAAATTCATATTCATATACTCCATCATCATAATATGAATAGTTTCTTGTCAAACGTATTGTTGATCCATTTGGTAATTTTACTTTTATTATTGAATCATCTGATAAATAATCATTTGCGCTGTTTGTTTCAAGTGATAATTGGATTTTTCTTGTTTCCCCAGCATACACAATAGAATCTTCATCATTACTCCATTCAATATCATAATATAAAATATATACTTTATCAGTATTTGCTATGTAGCCATTATTATTTTTGCAATAGTCTGATATCTTTTGCCCTGATTCTGGCATATTATATAATACTATATCTACTTTTGGTATTTCTGCAGCTCTTACAAAAATAACAGAAAATAATAATAGTATCATTGTTAATATTATTTTATTTTTTTTCATATCTTACCTCTCCTTATTATATATTACTACATTAGTATACCATATTTTTTCGATTTATTACTAGTATTATTTATAAAAAAAAGCAATCTATTAATGATTGCCTTTTAAAGTTACTAATTAACTTTTACCTTTACTACTTTAGTATATCCACTAAATACTCTCTTACCATTTACTAATCTGTAAGCTCTTACCTTGTAATATACAGTTTTTCCTGTTGTAACGGCTGTATCTTCAAATGTTGTTTCTGTTACATCAGTTAATTTTTTAAATCCTTTTTTAGCACTCTTTGTACTCTTTTGGATTTCATATCCTTCAGCTCCTTCAACAGCACCAATAGTTACTGTTACTTTTGCTGGTTCTAAAGATGCTACGTTTAATGCTGGTTTAGATAGAGAAGCTTTTACTTTTCCTGAAACTTTACTCCATCCACTACATACTCCAGCATCATTACAAGCTTTTGATCTATAGTAATATGTTTTTCCTGTATCTACTGTATCTGTTAGTTTTAATTCTGTTGTTGTTGCTATTGTAGTAAATCCTTTTTTCTTATTTGTACTTCTTTGTACTTGATAACTTGTTGCAGTTTTTGCACTCTTAAGTGTTACTGTAACTGTGTTATAACTTGAAGCTTTTACTGATGGTGCTTTTGGTGCAGCTGGTCCAGTTACAGCGCTTACTACATTACTCCATCCACCATATACTTTTTTGCTTCCAACCTTTTTATAAGGTCTAACTCTATAATAATAAGTTTTTGCATTTTTTAACTTCTTGTTATTATATGAAATTGTTTTTGCTTTAGAAATAGTTGCTACCTTTTTCCATTTTTTACCATTCTCACTTCTTTGAACTTCATATCCAGAATAAGGAGCTTTATCCCAAGCTATTTTAATATTTTTACTTCCAGCGCTTACAACTTGTAATCCTGTTGCTGCATCTGGTTTTACTGTAATATTAACAGTATTTGTATTTACTTTTTTCTTATTTAATTCAATTGTTACTCTATAATATGTTTTTTGTCCAAAAGTAATTCCTTTTACATAATATGTTTTATCAGTAAATACTCCTACTTTTGTCCATTTTTTCTTATTAGTACTCTTATAAAGAGTATATTTTTGATTAAGATAATAATCATCTATTTCAACTGTTGCTGTATTTTGATCACCTTTAGTGATTGAAATTGTTGAATTAGTTACAGCAGTACTAATTCTCATTTCCCAACTAGCATATAATGTAATATCCTTTTTAAATTTATAAGTATTTGCATCAAATGATTTTGTTAATGCTTCATCTAAGAACCAACCTTTGAATTCATATCCATATCTTGTTGGAGTTGGTAATACTAAATTTCTATATTTAGCATTAGATGCTTTAATTGATGCTAGTTCACCACCACCCATTGTATTAAAGTTAATATCAAATAATTCTGAATACTCTGGATATACATCAGTATCAATATAAATTGGTGTATTAAAATCAAATTCTTCTAGATCACTATAACTTGAATAATAACCAGATCTTGGAACTGCCCAGAAATTAAACTCATAGTCTTTTATTTGAGGCGCAGTAAGTGGTTTTTCAATTTTTTGACCTCTTTCTAAATATTTTCCAACATATTGTTTTCCATCAAATACGTAAGCAGAATATAATACTTTATTTGTTGCTACCATTTTAACATAAATATTTGTATCTGCCTCTAATGGTTTAGTAAAATCAAATAATTGAGTACATGCTCTATCTGTATACCACTCTTTTCCTTCATATCCTTGTTCATAATATGATGTAGTAGGCATTTCTGTTGCAGGTGCTTTTCCTTCAGCTACATAAATCATAGCAAGCATAGAATCATCATCTTCATTTTCTCTAGGAACCCATAAAGATAATTTCTTAGAGCTTGGAAGTGGTTCAAATACAGCTTCCAAATATCTATGATCAAATGTTATTTCCCATTCGATTTCTGGTTGATCTGCTCCAAAAAGATCAGAATAATCATTTGAATTACTTAAATAATATCTCCAACCTTTGAATGCATATCCTTCAGTTGGTTCTGCAACTATAGTGACTGTCTTTGCTGTATTATATCTCATTTCTGTTTCATAATACTCTTGATCGTCACCTTTTTCATGTACTATTCCAGGTGCTTGACCATAAAATCCGCCAATAGCATAAGAAGAATCAGCATATGCATAATATCCTACATATGAATATATTGTAGTATCACCATCAAGTGGATCATTTAAATCAACTTGATGTTTATAACTTTCATCAGTATACCAATTATCTACATAATGTCCATCAGGCAATTCTAATTCAAAATTCATTGAATAGTAGCCATTAATATAACTTCTAAGTGGTTTATTCTCTGGAACTTCAATATAATCAACGTATTTAGATTCATCATATGAATAAACCCTTTGTTGTTTTCCATCGATAACAAATGATAATTTATGAGTAATTAAATCTTTTAAATGTGGAATTAATATCATTTCTTTAGTGACTGTTAATTTATCACCTATATAATATTTTGTACCACTTTCATCGCCTTCTATAGTGTAGTAATCAACTACTTTAGCTGTTCTACTATCATAAAAGTAATCTCTAATAGTAAATGTTATTCCTTCAGCTACATAGTTTTCAACATATCCATAAGATTCTCCATCAGAATCTCTAAATTGAACTCTATGTAATGTTAATGGAGTATCAGGTATTACATAATTAAAATAATATGTATATGTACTTGTTTCAGCCCAATCTCTTTGTAAAGTTATTTCTCCTGCTGGAGTAGTAGCTTTAACTACTGAATTTTCAGATAACCAGTCATTAGAACTTTTATTAATTAATGTTACAAGTACTTTTACTTCTTGTCCAACACTTGGAGAACCTATACTAGTATCAATTTCATTAACATAGAATTTATCTGTGTTAGTGACAACTGCATTATTAAATTCACCCCAATTTTGATAAAATTCATCTGCTTGTGGTAAATTGAAAAATTGTAAATTTACTTCTTTTACTTCTTCAGCTCTAACAAATATGAAAGAAGTAAATAAAATAATTGCAAATATAAATAATTTTTTAAATGTTTTCATTAATTGTTTCCTTTCCTCTTCTTATTATTATTTGAGTTTTTTAATCCTTTTTTCAAGTTATACAAATCACACTCCTTTATTTTTTTATTATTACCATAATCATTATATAAATTTAAAATAATTTTTTCAAGTGATTTTATAGATGCATTTTAAAAGTTTTTGGGGCATATTTATTAACTAAAATTAATGATACTATTGAATAAATAATAGTGAAAACTATCATCGATACACCAAATGTATAAATTCCTGGTTCAAACATATCAAAAAAATAACAAGCAATATATGTTGCAAGAGTAATAGCTGTATATGTTTTATTCTTAACATCTGTATTTTCTGTATATGGTTGTAACAAATAATATAAAACTAAATTATGTATACTAAAGAATATACTCATACATAATATACTAACTGAAACTATTGCAATATCTATTTTATTAACTCCACCCTCACATAATAAACAAACTGCTAAACCTATTGATAAAATAAGTGCGGGTACTATATTATATTTAATAAGAGTTTTTAGTCTTCTTTTAAACATTTCTAATATAACTTCTGGTGTTCTATAAAGTCTATAATTTAGTAGTGAATGATCACAGTTAACAAACATTGCCTTTGTAAGAACTTGTCCTCTATTAACAAAATATAATATTAACATTATAGAAGCTAATCTATTAAAAATAAATTCTGATAGTGGTAAATCTGTATATATTATGAAATATAACAATGCTACTATTGCGACAATAGAAATTATTGAAAAAAATACAATTGGTTCTATTAATATTTTTTTATGTCTTTGAACAAATATATCATGAATTAAGTCAAATCCTTCTTTATTATTATTTTTAATATCTGTATATTTTAATCCTTTTGTTATACTTGAATCTACATAATTAGTTTTTGCTTTACTTTTTATTTCTCTTTTAGCATCATAAATATATTTAAAGAATTGTTTATATTTTTTAAATCTAAATATATATATTAAAGATAATAATCCTACTACTGATATAAATATTAAATATATGTTTGATATTAAAACTATATCATAATATTTAAATACTATTAGTGTTATAGGAATAGCACTTAAGAAAAATAGTCCATAATATACTATTTTTCTTTTTATTGTTGATGTGAAAAATCTCATATCTACTGATAATATAAATAATCTTAATCCAATATAAAATGAAGTGCATAACAATGTATAATAAATAGGAATCTTAATTAGTACACATAGTATAAAAAAGCTTGGAATAAAAACAAATATAACTTCTAATAATTTAGTAAAATAGTTTGATAATATATATTTTTTAGGATCTACTTTAAACATTTGAATCATGTATTCTGCATCATAATCTAAATCAAGTACTATCCTATATATATCAGCAGCTATCGTTGACATCATTAAAAAGAGTCCTAGAAAAAGAAGTAAAATATCTACTCCTGATTCATCGGCTATTGAATATGCTGATATTCCTATAAAACCAATAAATAGTATTTTTATAAGTGCAGATCTTATTAGTAGTCTATATATTGAATAAAACAAAGCTAATATTAAAAATGCACCACTTGATAATGTATCATATATATCATCTTTAATTACTTCTTTAATACCTGGTACTCTTCTAAATGAATATAGCATTGTATTAATCTTATATGTATATTTTACTTTTATGGAGTGTAATAATACCTCAATCATATTATTCCTCCTTAAGTGCATCTATAATTTTAGTAGTTAATGCTTTTTTATCTAAATCTTTCTTATCTATTTTTTCAAACACTCCATGATTTAATAAAACTATTTCATCACATAGTGATGTTGCTAGTTCCATTATATGTGTTGAAAAAATAAGTATCTTTTCTTTTTTTATTTTTATAAGCATCTTTTTAAATTCTTCAGCAGCTACTACATCTAAAGATGTTAGAGGTTCATCTAATAATAATATTTTCGTATTACAAATAATATTAACAATCATTTGCATTTTACTTTTCATACCATGACTATATTCTTTTAATAGTTTTCCTCTATCTTCTTCTTTAATACCTATTAAATCAAAATAATAATCTATATCTTTTAAACCTTCTATTCTATTTTTATTAATATCTAAAAAGAATCTTAAAAATTCTCTACCAGTTAAAAACTCTGGTACAGTTGGTGTTGATAAAACATATCCTATTTCTTCTGGAAGTATTTTTCTATTCTTCTTATCTTCTTCAATATAATATTTTCCACCATCAATATCTAAATCTTCATTTAAGCAATTAAAAAAGGTAGTTTTTCCAGCACCATTACGACCAAGTAACGCATATATTTTACCTGGTTCAAATGTAAAAGTTGCTCCTTTTAATACTTCTTTACTACCAAAATTCTTTTTTAAATCTTCAATAACTAGTTTCATATTGTATCCTCCAATATTCTATACTAATTATATTTTATCCCTCTAATGTTTTCAATACTTTCTTACTATAAACATATACTCCAGAATATTCTTCATAATATTCATCTATTATTTTATTTATTAAATCGGCAACATCTTTATCGATATTTAAATCAGATATTTTTGATATATCTACATATTGATATAATCTAATCATTTTTAATACTTTTTCTGGTAATAGTGGTTCATTTTGTCTACACTTAGAACATATGTATCCACCTCTACTAAGTGATAAAGTTGATATTTTAGTACTACCACATGAAACACAACTATCTAAATTTAAATTAATACCTAAATATTCTAAATATTGTATTTCTAATATATTAGTTATTATTTTAGGATCCATTCCATCTTCTATTTTTAATAGAGCATTTTCCATTAAATTATATATTTCATTATCATTACTTTCTTTAAATACATTTGTTGATAATTCACATATATAAGTTAAATAACTAACTTTAATAATATCACTCTTAATATTTATAAAATAATTTTTTATATCTCCATCTATTAAAGTAGAAAGGCCCTCTTCTTTATAATACATATGAAAAACACCATAAGCAAATCTTTCACTTGGAATTCTTAGCTTACTTTTAAGTGATTTAGCTCCTTTAGCAATACATCCAATTATACCTTTATCTTTAGTAAATATATTTATAATTTTACTATTTTCTTTAAATGGTGTACTACTAATAACAATACCTTCTACACTAATTATTTTCATATATTTATAAAGGCATAAAGTATTTCTTTATGCCAAAAGTCCTTTCTAAGAATTATTTATCATCATCTGATTCTAATAAATAACCTAAATCTTTAATATATTTTTCTTTTTCTCTCCATTTTTTAATTGTTTTACAATATAATTCTAAATAAACTTTTTTCTTAAGCAATTCTTCCATATCTTCTCTTGCTTCTTTACCAATAGTACCTATCATACTACCTTTAGAACCAACTATTATTTTACGAAGTGAATCTCTATCAACAATGATATCAACATACACTTTAATTATATCTTTTCCTTCTTCATAATTAATTAATTTACATGATATTGAATGTGGTACTTCTTCATTAGTATGAATAAATATTTTTTCTCTTACTATTTCAGATAGTCTAAAATCTAGTTCTGCTGTTGTTGTTTCTCCATTCATAAAATATCTAACATTATCAGGTAAATAATCTTTTAATACTTTAATTAGTCTATCTATATTATCATTTTTTAATGCTGATAATGGAATTATTTCTTTAAATTCATATAAATCTTTATATTCATTTATTTTTAATAATATTTCTTTATCATTTAATTTATCTATTTTATTTAAAATAAGAAATACAGGTTTATCAATTGACATTAATTTATCAATTATATATTTATCTCCCTTACCTAATGCTGCGGATGCATCTACTACAAATAGAATTATATCCACATCATTTATTGAATAATATGATTGAGCATTTAATGCAGAACCAAGTTTATCAACAGGTTTATGTATTCCAGGAGTATCTACAAATACTATTTGAGTATCTTCTTCATTATATATTCCTTGAACCAAATTTCTTGTTGTTTGTGGTTTAGGACTTATAATAGCTATTTTCTCTTTAACAATTGAATTTAAAAGTGTACTTTTTCCTGTATTTGGTCTTCCAATAATTGTTACAAAGCCACTTTTCATACAATATCCTCCTTAGTAAATGTAGTAGTCATTAATCTATTAAATGATAATACTTCCATTTTTCCACTCTTAGTCATAATATTAAATATTACATCTTTATCAAAGAATTCTAAAAATACTTGTTTACATAAATTACATGGATAACATATTTCATCACTACTAGTCATTAAATATAATGTTTTAAATTCTTTTTCTCCATGTGATACTGCATTAAATATAGCATTTCTTTCTGCACATACAGTAGCACCATAACTAGCATTTTCAACATTTACTCCTTCATAAAAGTTACCATTTTTTGTTTCAACTATACAAGCAAAATGCATATTTGAATATGGTGCATAACTATTATCTAATAATTTTTCTAATTTTTCTCTCATTTATTATTCTCCTTTTAGAATATTGCTAGTAGTTTTGGTAAAAATATTACTAATCCAACTATAATAGCAACAATTGCAAATATAAATACTGCAGCTGCAGAAGTATCTTTAGCTACTTTAGCAAGTGGATGATATTCTTCAGTTACAAGATCAACTACTGCTTCAATTGCTGTATTAATTAATTCACAAGATATAACAAGTCCAATCGTTAAAAATAGTATTGCCCATTCTATAAAACTAATTTTGAATATAAATCCTGCGATTACTACTAGAAGTGCTATACCAACATCTACTGCTAGATTCTGTTCATTTCTATATGCATATTTAAGCCCTTTAATTGGATAAGTAAAACTATGAAAGAATTTCTTTAAACCTTTTTGTCTTTTTCTTTCATCTCGTGATATCATATTCATTTAATATCTCCTCCTCAAGAGCTCTCATTACTTTTTTATCTTCTTCTTTAATATGATCATAACCTAATAAATGTAATAATCCATGTACTGCTAAATAACAAAATTCTCTTTTT
>JAEEGL011536437.1_pt1 | contig 19958 bp, 15 predicted proteins | sample 9134231 | NCBI WGS metagenome assembly JAEEGL01 (sample SAMN16246548, study PRJNA631951) | gut metagenome | biome: gut microbiome; feature: rumen; material: fiber-attached | host: Bos | place: Iran: Karaj | collected 2018-10 | reverse complement strand
GTTCCGCTCCTATATATCTGCTTCGACTGCACAAACTCCTTATATTCCGCATCCTCCGTCAAATACTGAAACAGCCTCGTAATCCTACAAGCAAAGTCGTAACTCAATTCATGTATCCCTGCCTTCGCCTTGTCTTCCTCGCTCATCAGCGTTGAGAGCTTCCCACGTTTCGGTTTATACTCTGCCTTACCAGCAGCCGCCTTTTTCTTGTATGCAGTTTTCTTATACTCCATTCTATTCACCCTTAACCTTTAACCCTGAACCATTAACCCTGAACCGTGAACCATGAACCATGAACCATTCATCGTGAACCATGAACCGTGAACCATTCAAGTATCCCTGCTTTCGCTTTGTCTTCTTCGCTCATAAGTTTAGAAAGCGGTCCACGCTTTGGCTTATACTCAGCCTTACCAGCAGCCGCCTTTTTCTTATATGTAGATTTCTTATACTCCATTCTATTCACCCTAAACCCTTAACCATGAACCATGAACCCTGAACCATGAACCATAAGTCGTGAACCATTCATAGATCATGTCAATGACTACGTTTGTGTCTACAAGATAATGCTTCATCAGAAACGATCCTCCAATTCCTTTTTATAATCAAAATCCTTTGGAGCATGTCCAACGCCTCTAAGTCTTTGAGAAAGCATTAGTTTCTGAGGCTTATTCCTGGCTTCTTCTGCCATCTGTTTAAACAGCGTTTCCACCTGCATTTGAACCCATACACTCTCGTCCCCCCCCCTGATACGAGTTTAGGCTCTCTTCCCTCTCCCTCTCCGCATAAAGAAAAGACAGGAACTCTGCATCCGACATGCTTAAGATATTATTGTGATCATCTATAATATTTCCACACTATATCATATTTTAATCTTCCAGTTGATGGTTCTTCCGTTTCATTCTCCATTCTTCGTCATCATGTGCTATCATCATCTTGATAAAAAGTGTCAACAACGCACCACCCGCTAGATTTGACGACTTCTTTCTGTCCAGCATATTCGTACATGCGATAAAGACAAGGAACGACTTCGTTACCACCATATCAATATCTTCACTCAATAGAGACTCACCAGATTGAATACTCTTGAATGTTGATATAAAAAGAAATAAGAAGTAAGATGCGTATACGATAAAATTAAGATTTCCTTTAGTATATACAAACCTAACCAACTCTCTCATGAACAAATGATAATGATGATCATTCTCGCGAAACGGGGACATTCTCAGAATAAATCCACGAATATAATCCGAGCAATGCGTTGCTATAATAAGAGGAATAGTAAGTAACAGAAATAGTTTCCCCTCCATCGTTATGTTGTAACCTGCCAACTCAATTAAACAGACGACGCTAAAAACTGGCAAAAATGAATAAGCAAACATAAGAACCATTATAACCATAATCGTTAGAAATGGCATCACAAGCTTTGTAAGACTCAATATACCTAGAGGAATTCTTAGTAAATTTCGTATTCCATCACAAAAGTGATTATGAGGAAGTCTCTTATCAGCGAATTCATACATAGGAACAAACGCCAACAAACCTAGGACAGAAACAAACAGAAGTATCACATCCTCTACACCATGCACATATTTTACAAACAAGTACATGAATCCTACTCCAAATCCAAGTATAAAGGATATAACAATCCATGTCATCATACTTACAAATAAAGGAGAACCTGCTACCTTCGAAATCATGGATTTTCTAAGAATATGCTTCTTTTGTTTATCATTTTCGCACACTTCACATTTCCAGACGACCAACTTATGATTGTATCTTTCATTTTTTCTCTTGAGTTGCCTAATAGGATATTTCAGCACGGTTTCATTTTCCAACAATGCCAGAACATATTCTTCATCAATAGTCCCATATGAATCAAGGCAGTCAGAACAAAATTTTACCTTTAGCACTTTTAGTCTATGTGTTTCTGCATCTCGAATAACTGCATCATTGATTATGTTTATAACAAATTCCTCTTCCGTTTTTCCCAAAGAATGACTGCGAAGCGCTAGGAAAACAAATACACCTATACCAATAGCTGCGAATATGCCTGCCACAACACCTACTACAAACACACCAAGGAATTTAAGGAAGAGGGAGCATAGTACGGATGCAAACAAGAATATGATACTCCATTTTAGCCATCTCATATCATTATCTGTGTCGTTCAATACCTTATATTCAACGTCACCATTGCTTCTTTTCTTTACTATAGCAACTTTCACCATTCCGATTGTCTTTCCTTTTTCAATATCTTGCAGTTTATCCGTCCTGAACACCCTCCACTCCTCAGCATTAGCATTGAGCCAAATTCACGGCAAGTATTCCTATCACCACGTCATATTTATCTTTAGTTAGTTTGTCGCTATGCCATAGTGAACAAAATCTACCATCCCCTGTGCATCTCTTCTGGGGTTCTCTATTCCCAAAACTCCTCCGTCGCGGGCTTATAGTAACACACATTACACCCATTCAGATACTCCACTCTCCACAAATATTCCTCTTCAGGTGTATCAAAGTCAGGATCTTCCATCTTAATCCTACCGGTCTCTTCATCCTGCTTCTCTATATACGGCAGCCTTATCAAAGATATTTCTGCCATACCATTTTTCCGAAACACTTCAAAATGATGCGGAAAACTCTGATACAATCGCAATAGAAAGCCATAGCTACTAACGCCATTTATTCTGATTACAGCATCGTCAAAATTCAACTGTAGCCTTTGCAAATCAAAAGAATCGTTCCTTTCTAAGAATTTTTTGAATGCCTCCCATATCTTGTCAATCACAGCCCTGGTTCCGTCCCAAGCCAGACCTGTTATAACGACATTCTTGATAAATTCTTCCAACGTAACATTAAGATATAATTCTGTAAAGAACTCAAATCCTGAGCAGAAAGCAGCCAAATGCTTCTTGGGGGATTGTACTACACAAATCTCCTTTAATTCATTTACCAACTCGTCCTCCCCTTTAAGCTGACTGGCAGTTATAAAGGTAATTCGAATCCAAACATTATTCTCCATTGCTGATAGTTATTAAAATCTTATTTCGTTCTGTTTTAGACCTATTTTATCATCTTCGATGCCATTGTCCAGAATTCATCTATCCTTGGTTGCAATTCTGCAAGGTCATCAAATCGTTCTTTCGCTCTCACAATGATAACACGACGCGAAGGCGAATCGTTGTCAGGTATTTGGCTGAGGGTATCTGACAGCCAGCTCAATTTCGTTTCCAGTCGCCAGGTTATGCCCTCATACATTTGAATAAACATATCATATACGCCAGTGTACAATATCTTGAAAGAACTGAAGTCATTCACTATTTGTACTCTGGTTTCCTCAATAATCTTACATAAGGCAGCCGGGTCTTGCCCTTCAAGTAGTCTGTCATAATATACCGTAAATTTCTTAGTATTCAAAACAGACAACCTCGTTGACAATTCCGTTCTAAGACGCTCTTTATGTGCCTCCTGCAACCTTTGATTGTTTTCTTCTCGATAATATGCAATCGTCAAATACAGAATAACAAACGAAATCAAAGCAGTGATACATCCTCCTGCATAACTACCCCAAAATCCTATCCAGCTTTTCACATCACCTGCTACACTGCATCCTTCTACAGATGAAAGCATAATATAATTCAGTGCTATTGGGAGCACTGGGATTATCAACCACAACAACAGTAACCACTTCTTATCTCTCATACTCTTGTCAATTCTAGGTTCTTTATATTCTCGGCTATTGTTACAAAACCATGTGCCTGTTGATTAGCAAAGTCCTCCGTGTCAATTGCATCCACATAATCTTTTACTGATTTAAGTGTCTTTAGAATGTCATCAATGATAGCATCTTTTTCCTTCAGATAGAACCTCTTTACGTTTTTCTTCTTCAACTGACTTTTATACTTTCTATCGTGCTTTCTCAAACTCCACAGTTCACATAATTGATAATAATAGCCGTCATCTCTGATACTATTGTCTGTCACCAATGGAATAATCCTGTCTTTATAATCCTTATGGTTTATTACCCCGACGAGTTCATACATGCAATAGAAAGACTCAAGATAGGGTTTACTTAGCAGTACCACTACATATTTCCCTTCCCTTATCTTGTTCATAAATTCATGGATATCATCCCGATACTTGCAATTTTCTTTGTCTCTTTTATGAGGGAGGCCATTCCTTCTCATCAGAACAGTAAGTTTATCCACTATTTCATCTGACTTCACTTCCCAGTTATATGAGAAATATACATAAGGCGGTGTTTTACCCTTCTTTATGGCATCAAACAGACATTGTGGTACTGGTTCAAAGCGGTCGTAAAACCTCTGATAAGCCGAATGACAATGTAGGTTTCGTGTTGACTCTCCACATATCCATATTTTCACATTATCACTTTTTTCCATTACCAAAGACAATAGCGACAAGTCTTCATCTGAAATATTGGATGCTCTTTCATAGAAGTTGGGTATTATGAGTATAATCCTTTCAAGACGGCTCAAATATCTTATATAATCTATGTATGCTCTATAGGCTGTTTGTTCTTTGTCAATACCTTTATCTAATACTTTAGCTAAAGTAATAAGGTCATCATTGTTATATACGAAATTCGCCAAATACACCAATAATTTCCCAAATATTCGCTTCATCCAGGATTCAACATTAAACACAACTGGTTTATAGCCATCTATCCAGCCGTCAGCATATTTTCTTGCAAAAGAAATAAGATTCTCACTCAACTGAGGGGCAAAACTTAGGTTATCCCTACCCTCGAAAAGTATCTTTAAACACTCTTCGTCGCGTAAGTAAGTGTTTGACGGCTCAGACGGTTTTCCTCCCGTAAGGTTTATCAGACTGCTCATACTCTCAACGGTTGTCAAGTTCATACAGGAATTGCTTCAAACCCTTGCGAACGTTTTCCTTCTCCATAAGGTAATCCATCGTATCAAGAGCTACTTCAAGCTTACCGTCATTCTTGTCATATTTTCGGATAGCATTATAGGCGGCCACCATAATACCCATAGTTCGCGAAGCCATGAAATAGTTCGTTTCGTCCTTGTTTTCTGACTTGCTGAATATACACATCCACTTGAGCACGTCGTAAGGATACATAGCGGCACTTTCTTGCATAAATTCAAGGAAGTTATGTGATGCATAGCGAATAACTTTGCCTTTTGTATATAAGTCTATTATCTCAACAACCTTTTCCCATGCCAAGTCTTCTAGGTCTCGGATAAGATAGTCACACATCTTTCCGACCTCCTCATCCTCGCTGTCTGCACACCATTCCACTACAGGCTTAACAAACTTATAATAATCATTTACTGTGTCTTTTTGGAAATAACGCAGCATACAGGCTTTAGCCTTTTCTGATTTATCCAATAGCCCGTGCAACAATTTCTCTGCTCCTTTTCGACCTCTAGCCCATGCAATCCAGAGTATCTGAGACAATACGTCATGTGATTCCGGAACAGAATAGAGCTTAACGAAGAATTCCTTCAAATCATCAAAGTTCGTATTGATGAAATACACTAGTGGATGCAGGTTATTCAGCGGAATCATCGCTAACGATGGTGTTAAATCCTTCATCAAGCTCATATAGAGATTAAAATTCCGCTGAATGTCGAGGTTATTTAGCAGGGCTTGCTGTAAAATGATAGCCCCCTTGGTATCTGGCGTAGCATCAACACAACTTTCAAGCGCTTCAAAAATCTGATCTTTATACTCCTTCATCCCGTCGCACTGCACCAGATGGAAAGCAGCACAGCCACGCACCCTATTAATGCCAGTGTTATAAACGTCTGCATGATGTTCTAAATCTTCATCTTTTCTCTTTTCTTCTTTATATTCCATCAGCACCTTGCACATAAAGTCCAACATCACTTTGGTCACTTCGTCGCGTTTGGAGAAATAGTCCATTTCACGAAGTAAATGCATAATTGAATACAAATAGTCCGGGTTTTGTATATCTTCCGACAGGTCTCCTATCAATCGATCGGTCAGTTGCTTGATGACTGTTATATCATAGTCTGCCTTCATCAGGCCTATGATACCGTATGCAGCATATTCGCGGTCGATTTCCTTATCATCCAAGACTTTTTCTATTACTTCAACGTATCTCTGTGGATTCTCTGTCACCAAGGTTTGGAAATTCATGCATTCCCCCTGTCGTGTCGGCATGTCATTAAAACCTACATTGTTTGTTTGATACTTCTTGAATGCCTTCAACAAATTGGGGGTCTTCATGCTCCTCATTCTATCCAAACTATGGGCATTCCAGCCGCCCTTGCTGTATACACGATACGGCTCATGTATATCCGCTTTCTTCAGTTCTCTATTCAGACGTTGCAAATAATGCCAGTTTTCTAGGCTGTTCTTTCTGAGATACTCTTCCGGCAATACTGACAACAGCTCTTGCTTTCTTCTGCCTATATGGTAGAGTGGCACTTGGTATTTCCGTAAATCGGGCATGGCCATTTTCTCCCATTCAGGCGAGACAGCAGCGATGGTTTCTACAATTTTCGCCTTTTTTTCATCGTTCAAAATAGGGAACACAGCCTTCAAAAGTTCTGCTATCTGATAAAATATCTTACTGTCCAACTCTTCCAACTTAGATGTATTTGTCAGAATAGACATTATTTCATTCTCAAATAGTGCGACATTTGTTCTACTCAACTTCAAGCCCATGTAGTAAAGAATGCTCCTTTCATCTTTAAGCAGTTCCTTCACCATCCGAATCATCGTTTCATCACCCTTTACCACGAGTTCCGATGCGTATTCTGAAAAATCCGCTACGAGTTGCTCGTGATGGCTGTAATAAGAACTACCGCTGTAGGTATGATAGGCCCAACTCTCTAAATGCTTGTATAGCTCCACTTCGTCTATACGGCTTCCATCATCTATCCTTTTTATAAGTTCAATGTAGGTAAAAGCTGCTCTTTCTTTATATTTGTCAAACAACTCCTCTAACAAATGGTATGTGTGTTGGTTAAGGTAGATAACTCTAAGATAAAAACCTTTTTCATCCTTTTCCGCCATCTGTTTGCGAATGGCTTCTGTCACGTCACAAAGCAACTTGTTCTCTACAAAATCATAGTCAACCTTCGCTAAATTCTCCAGATAATTATTATAACGGAAAGGCTCATCGCCTACAGACATTTCATAGAGATACTCCATATCTTTCAGAATTTCCTCTCTTGGATATCTGTTCACAACATCCATCCATTGTTGGTTCCATTGCAAATCACCTGGAACGACTTGCTGTTTTAGGAAATTCCTCACCGGTTCCCACTCATACGGCATGACATTCAAGCAGGTTTCCTTCATCAGTGTTACCACTTCCTCGTCTTTGTCATGAAGGGCTTTTGTTATTATGGGATGCGAACTCACATAGTTGAACCATTCTTTTTTATAGATGGCTTCTATAAACATGTTTCTATAAAGTGGTTTACACATCACATACCGGCTCACGAAATCCTTTTCTTCTTCCATAGGCTCTTCAAAACTAGCCAAGGTTGTCAGAATAAGCATCTTGATATGTGTACGGTATTTGCCACCTTCATCAGTCACCACTTCTCTGAGTTCTTTCAGATAATCTTCAGAAGAGGCTTCTCTAATATAGGAGAAATACTGCTTTACCTTGTTTCGTACATAAAGACCTTGGTGTTCTTTGTTCAGGATGTCCGCCATTGCCTTGCCCGATTCAAAAAGAATGCGAGCTGAGACATAATCTGCCAGCGACTGATGGGCAAACGACACATAGTCTTTATTACCCGTTTCTACTAAAATACCTTCGCTCACAAGATAGCCTACTTCTGCAGAATAATAGCGTTCCAGTTTCTTCTTGTTGATGGCCAAACTGGAAGAATGACTTAGCAATGCAACTATCTCACTCAGACAGTTCAAAACTCTTTCCGATTCAACAGGAACATGGTTGTCTATTCTTGTTATCTTGCTCGTCCATAGCTCATCCATCAGGGATTGCAGGGATACTACCTCACAATCTTCCTTCCCATATTCAAGAAACAGTTCAAGGTTTATAGGCACCCTGAGAAAGTCCGACATCTTGGTTCCTTCCTGATAGGTTTTCATGTCTAACTGTCCCAACACCTCGTTCACTTGCCCTACCTCTAGGCTCTTTAGTCCAATATTTTTTTCATGCTTGTATTTGCTGAGAACTGGATCAAAGTCCATATCGTATGGGCGACATGATACTATTATCCTCGCATTTGGTATAATAGATATAGCACTGATGAGACTATCCAACAAGTTAATTGGTTTTCTGTCTGCCGACAATGTCTTTGAGAGTGCATCTATCTGGTCTATTATCAGCACTGGATATTCATCCAAATCCGAGAGTTTTTTAAATTCATCGGCGTAAGTTGATATAAAGGTAGTCGGGTCTAGGACGCTATAGTCTAACATATCGGCTTTGATGGCGAAAACATGGAAGTGTTCATATTTTGCCATTTCATCTAACAACTGACATAAAACTACAGTCTTGCCTTGACCTGCTGTACCCGTCAGCAGGCAAACCTTCTTCGCTGTTTTCTGAGGTATCATCATCCTGATCCAGGCAGCAATCTCACTTGCTTCAACTCTCTTGATACTTGCCATCCCTTTAAACAGATGGGGGCTGGAGGATAGTTGAAGGGTATTTATCTCCAATATATTCATAATGACTACTTATATCGCATTCATTTACATTATTAAAAATCAATCAAATCTATCTTCAGTGCCTCTTGCAATTGCATCAGCACATCTCGTTTCATTTTGCTCAAGGGCCTATCTGAGAAAAGCGAAGCCTTCATTTCCGTTCCAAACACCAATCGATAAGCATGTTCTTTTGAAATGGAGCCTCCGTATGCTTTCATCACCTTCTCTTTCAAATCCATCAGGTATTCAGGCGGGTTTGCATAGGCAAAATCCAGAATATCCTTAACCTCGCTGTTCGCGTAAGGCTTGTAAACATCCTCGATCTTTAACAATTCTGCAGTTGCCGTTTCTTGGGGGGTGCCGCCTGAAAACGTCAATTTCCATTCGCCCCGAACTAACGGTGCATATTGGAATTTGACTATCATTTCCTCATCGGAACAATAAGGATGTACATGGACACCGTATTTAAATTCCTTCCGTAGTTTGATGCCCCTATTACAGATTGGGCAAGATGGTATCAAGTTGTATATACTCATCGATAACAACGGATGTTTTTCCTTGGGCAACCAGTGGTCAAAGTCTGGTCTGGTAATAGGGGTTTCATCCTCCGACTTTATCGTGAAGGCATATATTCTGTTGCAGTACACGCAGGTTCTAGTTCCTATCCTCCGCGCTAGTTCGTATGCAACGGGCTTGTTTCTTGAAATACGGCCATCGTAGTTGAACGCCTTAAATATCTTCTTCTTAGAAAAAGCCTCACCCCCTTTGGCTTTTATCTTTTTCTCTATTTCAGCACTTAGAGGATATAGCTTTTCTGGTGGTAAAAGCAGCAAGCTCTTAATAACATCAGAGCTATCATTTGGCAACAAGATCTCTTTTACAGACTTCTTGATAGAAGAATCCCGCAAGGTCTGAACGATGGCATCCAGGAAAGTTTCCTTATACCATTTTAGCGTATCAGGTGTCAGGCGTTTAAGATACCACATTGCTGTTAAAAATCCTTTTGTACTCTCTTATAAGAGCATCCTTCACTATCGGTTCATCAATCAGTGAGATTACTTCAAACAATCTTCTCTTTGAATATAATATCTCAAAATTCAGTCGGTCTAATGTCCCATCGGCATGTTGAGGTACAAAATCCATATATCCCGCCAAATCTAGGTTGTCATCCTTAAACGCCTCCAACGAAAATGGCTTTTTCTCCGCTTTCTTCATAGCATCATAGATGGCAAGGCACACAATGACTCTATTGATAATCTTTTGTGCAAAATCACCAATGGTACCATTCCTCATAAAGAACGGGTGCTTAAGCATATCATGTATGTTTGCGCCAAATGTTCTGATTTCAAAAGAGGCTTGCTTCCCATCTTCCAAACAGAGGATTTCGCTCCGTACAACATCAGACAAGATAAATGGTGAATGTGTTATGAAAATCAAATTTAACCTCTTTAGTCTGCTCAATTCTGCTCTCTCTATCTGTTCAAGCAAGTAATTCAGATAGCTCTTCTGATACTCGGGATGATAATAAAGTTCCACCTCCTCTAATACGACAGTCACGTTATCATACGCTATCAGCGTCTTCCCATCCTGTTCATCATCGAGGTTTCGCAAATGGTAGATTAATGACCCTACAGAATTTAGCCGTTGTGTCATTCCTGAGCTCAAAGAACCCATTTGGTAATAATCCTTCCCATTATGCAAGATAATATCCCCCTCAAATATCGGGCAAGGCAAGTGCCATTGTATTTCTTTCAGCGACTTACCTCTCATCTCTCTGTTGAGTTGTTCAAAAGTCAAGCTATAATCATATTCTATGTCAGGCAGTTCACACACTTCTGCCCCATAATAATCCTCCCCTTGTTTCAGGTAATTGATAGTCTGCTTGATTTTGAGTGTACGATAGTCGTCTGTCCTAAGTATCAGGTCAATATCCTGTCTGATTGTTCCTAAGGCATCTTGGTTTGGCCATTCTCTTTCCAGTGTAATGTATTTCTCATCATCCAGATAATAGCCATTGCAAAAACCGTTATAGGTTTCTACGATTGAGATGAACTTGTAGAGCACATATAGCATCGCTGCGTTCCTCGGATTGTTTGGCTCTTTCAGCACGTCGTTCAGCACTTGTCCTCTCATGGCGCACTTGTCATTTTCAGTCAGTCCACGCCATATTACAAGAACCAGCAACATGCGGTAAAATTGTCGATAATTCAACTTTGACAATTCTCTTGATGTGTTTACAAGCATCCCAAATTCTCTTCCAAGTTCATTCTTAGGTCTCTTCTTCGTTTTTTTGTCAACAGGGTAAGCTGTGTCGTTTATCAGAGTGAGGTATCTTCGCAAATCAGATTTTCTCCCACGTGTTTTTTCATCTAACACTTTACTGCACAAGCGTACCAGTTCTGGATTTTCAGCCAACTCCGGCCTAAACCCACGCCAGAATTCATGAAACTCTTCAATCACATAGTCCGATGCTAACGTTTCTTTACCATTTGAAGAATATAGGTCTTTCCAGACAAGTTCATCCTGCCAGTGTGCAAGGAAATACTCTCGTATGGTCTTCCGAATAAACTTACTCTCTTTTTCCAATGAGAAAGCATAACCTACCGCCTCCTCGTCAGAACTTATCATCCTCGTTCTATCGTTTTCTTTGCCTTTTACGAATATTGACATCAACCTCTGCTTCGAGAGATACTCTTCTTTGTTGATGTCAATATTCCCTTTTGTTCGCATCGGATTGAGGACAACTGGAGTTTGGTATGAATCGTTCTTATGAAACAGACCTTCTATCCAATATTCCTCATCATTCTTTATGCCACCTAATGAAGCTGGCGTATAAGCATAAAGTGAATAGTTGATAACCATCGTATAAAATAAGGATGCTACATAGTTCTCCTTAAGAAATTTCTTTTTTTCCTCATCCGTTCCATATAGCATAACGATAGAATTGCCATTTCTATACCATGACACCTCATCATCTACGCACTTTATCGCATAGATATCAGAATCTATCTCATAATATAGAATAGCAGCCACGCCACTGACATATTTCAGCGAAGGTTGATCTTCCTGAAATCCATATTGAAATGCGAAGTTATTTAGGACACGAAGGATGACCTCAAGCAGTGAGCTTTTACCATCACCATTTTTACCGACTATTGCATTGATGGTTACTTCAATCGAACTGCCACTTTCCCTTTGTATGTCATAAAGTCCTCCAGCAAAAAAACTTTTATCGCCCTTACGAATAATTGACAACAAGAGTTCATTGCTCTCATCAGCCTTATATCTTGACGAGAGCAAATACACTTCTCCTTCCTTCAATCGCTTCCGTATGTATGGAGCACATTCTCGGAGTATCTTTATTCCAGCTATTCCAAATGACATAACCTATTCCTTTTATTACACATAGTTCCGTTGATTCGTGCTTCCAACAAAACACTACCACCTCTAATCATGTTCCATCACACATCACAATGTCAAAAATGAAAAAAATCCATGCTGTACACCTTCACCTACGGATTTACATTCAGCACCCATCCACTTATTGTATTCATCGATGGCCGTTTGGTTCTCAATATTATAGAAATAAGCCATGCACATATCATCATATGCATTAAATGCTTTCATAATTTCCAACATCCGCTTGTCATCCTCTTTGTAACTATCCTTGATATCCAATATTCCAGGTGTCATCCTTCTCATATTGTCAATCATAACGTTCAACAAATCGACAGGGTTTGAATGAAGGCAATCAATCACTTGATGATTCAAAGCAGAATCCCCATCAATCGTCTCTACATTAAAGTGAAGTTTATTCTCATTACCATCCCCTTTATGAGGCATATCTACCCGTACCACGTATGGAACGCGCTTCCTATCATAAAGGTATATCTTCATTCTGGTTGTATGATCCTCGCTGCCGCGATTTTCCACCTCCAAATTCTCATTAAGAGGTGTGACTGGTATTTCTATTCTGAAAATGTATGCATTATGAAAGTTCTGGAGAAAGAAACACATCATATCAAGCAACGATTTCTGATATTTTTCATCAGACAAGGTAGCAATCAGCAAGGAAGAGCAAAAGGAAACAAATGCACAGTAACCCTGCATGATCTTTACAGTCGAATAAACGCCATCTAACAATAGTTTTGTGTCAATGGGGCTTTCCTCTCCTTCTAGTTCAAATCCGTAAAAAGTAACCCTTCCCACAAATGACATAAACACCTCACTATGATAAAGTGTAATGCCATCTGGATTGCCGAATGTTTTCACTTCTTCAGGCACGTCACCCGTTTCCTGTATGAATTGCTTGATAAGAAACTGAGCAAAGGAGCAGTTCGTAATGATTAGATTATTTCGCAGTTTTGATGCCAGTTCGCCAATTCTTATATCCAAATGGTATTTATCAAAATATTGGCGTAACTCTGAGAACAGATTATTTTGAACTTGCAGATACATGATTAACGAAAAATCGAGTTGTGTTCCAAGTTCCTCAAAAGGTCCGAATAATGATTTGCCATTATCATCTTGAAGCTTTATCCATCTGTGTTTAGGCAAACAATTATAAACATCTTCTAATGCAATGTTTACTGGTTTAGGCATATAGTACAATTCTATAATAGCCTTGAAGTCATCAAAAGATATTCTATATTCATGGATGTACTTGAACAGCGATGTCCATAAAAATCGCTCAGTTGGTGTCAACACCCCTTTAAACTTCAATTTCTCATAGTCTGATATGCTATTATTTCTTGCAGCCGCATCAATACTTTCCAAAAGCATTTCCCTCCTGTCTTCTGGCATATCCGCCTTAAGAAGTTCTTGGGTATACTTCTCCTTAAAGTATTTATATCGCCTATATTCTTCCTCCTGCAATTTATGTAAACTCTCAAAAGGATCTATTTTAGAATCATCCATATCAATTCGACTTTTTTATTACATCATCTACTTTTCAACTAAATTATTCAGTTGTGACATTTTCCGTTTCCGTATCTCTCTCAATTCCTTGCTTATCTTTGCCATAATCAACTTCAAACATATACGCCTTTCGTGACGCTTTCTTCTCCGAAACTACAATCACTTTATGCCCTTTATCCATTATTTCATGCAGCACCCAATAATTGGGATGGTGATATCCATTAGTTGTTCCCGATGAAACTATATAATGTCGGCGTTTCCCATCACCCATTTCTGAAAGCCAATTTCCCTTGGCTCCATGATGTGGTACTTGCACCATGCCTATCTCGTCATAGTTTATCACACCTTTCAGTCGTTCCCAGGGATCAGCCGACTGCCTATAATCAAAATCACCCATATAGATACAATGAGCCAGCCTCGGTTTTGGCATTGGCTTCACACCATCTACAGGTTGTGAAACCACTACCAATGTATACAGATTATCATTAGTAGATCCCATCGCCTTTCGGTATATATCCCTAAGACTGCTCAAATAATTCTTTATCAAATAATCCAAGTTGTAATTCGGTCCAAAATGGAAATCTATCCTCGTTATAAGATCTAAAGCCCTCGGATCATTGAACTTAATGGAATTGAACGGGATAAACTCCCAATACTTATTAACGGGAATTCTGTCACCAGAGTACCAACGAGTCTTAACTCTTGGCGCCCTAACCCATCCATCTTCCAATATCTGAGGTTCATCTCTTTTGTTTGGGCCTACGACAACTATCTCTCCAAATCGTTCAGAGCCTTTCCCGCCATGGTACAAGTCTTCAATAACTTTATCTACTGCTTCTGCATTATTCCTACTGTATCTAAGGTGATTATGTACTCTCGTAGCAATAATTGCAGGTTCATCTAGCATCGGAATAACAGTCTTTTTAACCCTCACATTTTCAAGTAATCGTTTAAGCCCGTTAATATGGTCAGCATGGAAGTGAGATATAAACAATATATCGATTTGAGAAATATGCAACTTGCGCTTCTTGAACAAATCTATCTGGTCATCAAGGCTTACTTCCATATTCTTTTCACCAGTTTCCGTACCACAATCATATACCATTATGAAACGGCTCCTGTCTTCATTATAGAATACTTCCGTATAGAAAGCGCCTTGTCCTACTGGATGAAATGTTCGTTTTACATATACCATAAATTCTCAATCATAAAGTCCTTGTATATTGCGATACCATCGCACACATTCCTAGTAGTCCCTGTGCTCAGTGGTTTCCCCGCTGAGAAAAACTCTTCATCTCCCCCTCCACCATCTTCATCAGCTTCGGCATTATCAACTCTATCTGCCGACACTTCACCTTATTATAATGGTAGTCGATATCATCTAGGAGAATAGTAGCCAACTCTTCAGGCATGTCGCCACCATAACCTGCAGCGACGATGGAGGTTGCAGCGAGCTTACGGGCATCCTTTTCCGTTCTCAGGTTGTGCGTTCCTGTCAGGATGATGGGCAACGTCTCATAGATGATGTTGCAATAGTGCAGCATCGTCGGAAAATCTTCGGTGTCCTGAAGATAAGCATCAAGCATCTCTTCCTGATACTGCCGAAGCAAGAGGAAATACTTTTCCTTTCTGATATTGCCTTTCAGAGACTGAGGCTGAGTCATCACCCAGAACAGGGCATGTGACAGGACAATACGATCCTCAGAGGGATGATAGTAAAAAAGACTATCCTCCTCTGAAGACCACGTATCATGTAGTCTCTGCTCCATTTCCGTGAGCATCTGCTTACGCATCTCCTTCAGTTTGTCTGTACTCATAATCATGAACCCTTAACCATTAACCGTGAACCATAAGTATCCTCCTCTAAACCACAAAGAGGCATGCGCTCCTCGCACACACCCCTTAACCATGAACCGTGAACCATGAACCATGAACCATTCATCGTGAACCCTGAACCATTAACCGTGAACCATGAACCATTAACCATGAACCATGAACCATGAACCATAAATACTGAACCATTCATCGTGAACCATTAACCATTAACCATAAGTAGCCATGAACCTGTCTTATAAAAAATGATAACGGTTCAATATGTCATGCAACTCGTCGTGCGAACAGAACATCATCAGGTCGATGATGCTCAGGTCGGGGACAAATTCGTCAGTGTGTTGCTTGTAGCGGATGTCCTCGTTGCGACGCAGGAACAGGAGGTTGATGCCCATCTCGCGGAAAGCGTCTTTATCGTAGTAGCTCATGCCGACACCAGAGGGGTTGATATATTCGGTAAAACCAAAATACTCACAAGTGCGACGGATAATCTCCGGAGACCCGAACTCCCATCGTTCTGACACTTCTGAGAGCATTCTGAATTCCGTGTTGATGCCCAGATAGTCGGCCACAGCCCGCAACTGCTTGACGAGATAGCGCGTCAGGTCGGGTTCCTCATCTAACAGGACAGGTTTGATGACTTCCATCGCCTCACTGTAGTGCGGTGCCTTGCTGTAATAGAATTTCAGCAGACGGCAAAGGTATTCAGCCTGTTTGCGGCTGACCACGCGACTCGTCTCATAGATGAGGCGATTGCAGGAAGCATGGCTGACTTCGATGCTGAAGAACTGCGGTTGATTTCCTTCTCCCAAGATGCGGTTACGGTTAATCCAGCCGTGCTTGATATAGTGGACACTGTCGCCTACCACAAACATATCAGCGGCATGGATAAGCTGCCAATAGCCAATGTAAGGGAAGAAGTACGGCTGCATGATGGCGATATACCGTTTCTCATCAATCATAACACAAAACTGTATTTTTTCAATTCTTCATCGTCACTATGGATAACACACATCTTGCGGTCATCGACCTTGTTGGTCACCGGGGCACTGCTGGTACGGAACATGCCGCTGTCGAAATAGCGGTCGTCCATGCAGAGCATCATACCACAGACATACTCATCATAATGCCGGCCCTCCCATACGCAGGGATAAGTACGCTGCTGGATGAAGGGCTGCATGATGTAATTATGAATTATGAATTGTGAATTATGAATTGATTTCCATGTTTCCTCATCGGTCATCACGCCGGCATACAGGCCTACACTCTTGCCTAAGTCGTAGGGTTTGAGGATGTAGCGATCCTTATTCAGCAGGGCATCCCTCCAGGCCTCCGAATTGTCAATTGTCAATTGTCCATTGTCAGTTTTTCCCTTCGGTGGCAGATAGGTGGGGATAGTGTGCTGGCGCAGGAATGACGTTTCCTCTTCCGTGAGGCACTTCTGCGTGAAGTCATCAACGAAGATGAGGTGTAGGAAGCGTTTGTCGTGAGCCAGGAAGATGGTACGGAAGTCGTTCAGCATCCGTGCATCTATCATGGCTTGCAGGGTCTCAACCTTGAAGGACAGAAGGTCTTGCTGATTGAGCGCACTGATTACCACCGCGTCGTGACTCCACTGGTCAATATGCGTTTCCACTTCGGCAGCTTCATAGATGGTCATCTCATGTCCGTAGTACTCATAGAATTTCTTATAGAGCGCAATTTCGCTTGTCGGGTCGCTGCTCTTCAGCACGTAGATGGGACTCTCTGCAGGGATGATGTCGCGCATATAGGTCAGCAACTCATCATATCGGTTCATGGTTAAGGGTTCATGGTTAAGGGTTGTCGATGCTACGTTTGAACCTTGAACCATGAACCTTGAACCATGAACCGTTAGGAATTGCTTGGCCTTGACCACTGAGGGATAATTGGCCCAGATGCCGTGACCGAAGAAGCGGCTGGTGATTTCGACCAGCAGCAGCCGGCCATCGTCGCTGATGAGATAGTCGGGACGGTAGGCTCCTGCCCGGAAGGGATAGCGGCTCTGGCGGTCCAGAATCTCCATCACTTTCTCGTCTAAGGGCATATACATTGGCACCCACTCGCGGTAGTGCTCCGCCATATAGACGATGCACTTATAGAGCAGGACCTGCAAGCGCCGCAGCTCGTCGCGCCGCTCCGAGGTAATTAGCATCGGGCGGTCGTGATACCAGCGGTGGTAATAGTCGGTCTTGTCAGCAAACAACTGAAAGCAAACGTCCTGAGGCCTCATTCTCTTTTAAAAAGTTTCGACTGATAGCCTAAGCACTGGAATCCGTTGCGATTGATGATGGGGATGATGCTGGTGGGCACCTTCAGCTGGTTACGCACCCAGAAGCAAATGCTGGTGGACATGCCGATGGTGTCGGTGTACTTCATCAGGCGCTGGATGTTCTCGATGGAGAGCGCACGGTTGGGGGCTGTGCGTCCGCGCTGCTTGCGGTGGTCGGCGTTCTTCGGGCTGATATAGTCCATGTAGAGGTCGCGTTCCATCGTTTTGTCGAAATAGCCGAGCCACTGTCCAAGCTGTGCCAGGTTCTCCATGCAAGCCGTAAGGAACTCCGGCTTGTAGTTCACGATGCCAGCCTCATGGAGCATGTCGAAGAACTCCTTGATGTGCTCGTCGGTGAGGTAGGGCACGAAGATGGGCTGCACCAGGGCTGAGTTGGCCTGAATGCCACGCTCATGACACATCTTGACGGCAGCCAGACGTTCTTCAATCGGGGCGGCGTAAGGCTCCAGCAGGTCGCGGAAAGCCTTGGGCATGATGCTCACCGAAGTATTGAACTGCATCTTGTCCTTCAGCTGCTCGAAGAGGTCGAGGATGGTCTCACCCTCATTCTCCACCAGCAGGTGCTTGGTACCGGCCTTCGATGCGATGAAGAGACGGGCGTTGCTGTTGGGATAGCGCTTGAAGTGGGCGATGAACTCGCGCAAGATGCGGTGGGCGATGCCGGTGTAGAGCGTCGGCTCCTGCAGGGCCTCGGTCTTGGGCGAGAAGTAGTAGTAGTGGTTCCAGTTCTTGCCGCGGCTCAGCTTCACAATCTGCCGCTCTATGTCCTTCTTTCTCTTCGGTGCCTCGACGATGGCATTGGCCAGTTCCTGCAGCAGTCGGCTGCGCTCTTTGATGTCTTCAGGCGTCACGACGTTCGGCTGCTCGCTACAGGCACCGTTGGCTTTGCCCACGTCCGTCGCGACTCGGCCATCTTCAAGCGAGTTTGGATGGCTCTCGCTGCTCTGTCCGTTCATCTCCTCCAAGAGCTTGCGCACATACAGGTGGTAGTTCTCGTAGGCCACCAGTTTCTGCTCGTGAACGCCGTCGGTCACCAGACAGTACTGGCAGCCCACATGACAGCCCTTGATGGGGTTCACCTCGAAGGTCAGCGTCGGGCAGCGGCCCGTGTAGTTGTGTATTTCAGTCTCCACCGTTTCGGGGTCGCAGTCCTCCAAGTAAAGTACAGATTTCGGGATGACAGTGTGTTCCTCTAAGCGTTTCATAAAAAGTTTCGACCCTCTGATGAGACCTTGCAGGGTTTCGTCAGAGGGTTCAATCGTTACGCCGAGCTGTTTCAGATACTCGGCATCGACAATCTGCGGCTTGAAGCCTTCCAAATTGTAGACGTCAGTCTCATGCTCGTATAGATTGTGCATTTCAACGGGGTGTTTTGCCATATATATATTTCCTTCAACTTCTCGAGCTCTACGGATTTGACAGGGAAACCCTGAACCATGAACCATAATTAACCATTAATCGTGAACCATTCTGCCGCCACCGACCGCAGTGCCCGTGGTTAGATGGATTTGAATTTTGTTCAGATTATTTCTTGGGAGATTCTATTTGTTGGACAAGATTACGTAAATAGGTGTCAGAAACATTCTCTAAATAGTCGAATGTTACCTGCATTATCGCTTACTTTTTGAACAGATTGCGAGCATCATGATGCACCTTACCTGCATGCAATTCCTCAAAAGCTCTTGTAAGACTTTCTGTTACCATTTTCTTCTGAGCATTAGCTTTATGCTCAGCCAAAAGCCTCTTTACAAGGGCACTTCGGACTGATTTCGACTGGTTCTGAATCAAGACCCAAAGCGCATCGACTGTACTTATCTCAGGTGTCTGAGGTTGAACCGTTGTAACCATATCATTCATTTTCTTTTATTGCAATTCGGGGACAAAGATACAACTAATTATTTATAATTGCAAACTTTTGAGCAAAAAACTATTTTACCATATAATATTCTTCTTAGCGTATTTATATTCACCCTTAATCATTAACCGTGAACCCTGAACCATTAACCATGAACCTTTTTATTCATCGTTTTCACGATCGAAGTCAATATTTTAAGTATGCGATCCATATCCCTCTTAAGTGATTCGTACTGCGATCACTCTGCGCATGTTTACTCTCCCTCACATTCGCCCCTATCGAAGTTCCGCTCCTATATATCTGCTTCGACTGCACAAACTCCTTATATTCCGCATCCTCCGTCAAATACTGAAACAGCCTCGTAATCCTACAAGCAAAGTCGTAACTCAATTC
>JAEEGL011469125.1_pt1 | contig 19958 bp, 14 predicted proteins | sample 9134231 | NCBI WGS metagenome assembly JAEEGL01 (sample SAMN16246548, study PRJNA631951) | gut metagenome | biome: gut microbiome; feature: rumen; material: fiber-attached | host: Bos | place: Iran: Karaj | collected 2018-10 | reverse complement strand
CGAGTCGTGACACGCGCCAAGGCGAGTAGAGACGTTTCGTGAAACGTCTCTGGCCGTGCGTATCGCGCAGCGATAGCACGGCAACATATAAAAAATACTATATAAAACTATACAATGGCGAATTTGTCGAGTTCGGCTTCGATGGCGGCGATTTTTTCTTCTTCGGAGGTGATGAGGCCGCGTTGTGTGAACTCATCGTAACGGATAGCGCTTTCGTTGAGATAGATGAGTCCGAGTGAAATCGGGGAATTTTCGCGGGCGATTTGCATGGCCTGGTCGAATTGCGTGGGGTCGTGGGCGAGTGCGGGGTAGGTATCGGTGAGTGAGCCGGGATCGACGCCGCGCGAGTCGGTGAGGAGGCGGAGTTTTTGGGGGTCGTTCATGAAGTCGTCGAGATGGCCTTTCATGAAGTGCGGGCAGCGCTGGCGGATGCGGATGAACGAGAGGCCGGGATGGGCGTGCGCGCGCAGCAACGTGTGATAGAGGTGTTCTGGGAGCCAGTCGACGCACTGTGCGATGAATGAGGCGTTGGTCATTGAGATGGCCGTGGCGAGCGGGTTGAGCGGGTCGAGTGGCGCGCCGTTGGGATGTGTGTTGGTGCGGGTGTGCGCAGGGGTCGTTGGCGAGGTTTGTTTTTTGGTGAGACCGTAGATGTTGTTGTCCATGAGGAGTACGGTCATTTTCATGTTGTATCGCAAGGCATGGAGCCAGTGTCCGGCACCGATGGCGCAGCAGTCGCCGTCACCGGTGACGACGAAGATGCTGAGATCTGGACGGCGTGCGCGAATGCCGCTGGCGACCGGAAGCGCGCGGCCATGCAGACTGTGAAAGCCGTATGTGCCCATGTGGTGCGGCAGGCGCGATGAACAGCCAATGCCGCTGACGACGACCGTTTTTTCGGGCGGCAGATTCAGCTCTTTGCATAGCTTCTGCAAACATTTGAGCACCGTGTGGTTGCCGCACGACGGGCACCAGCGGGCGGCTGCGCCAAGATAATCGTCCAGCTCGAATTCCCGCATGTGCGGCTCAAGCGTCCAGTCTGTCATATTCATAGGATTTTCCTTTATTTATGTGCGGGGGAAACCTTTTCTTTTGACCTCACCCCCTCTGTCAAACGTTGTTTGACATCTCCCCCTCTCCCGATGGGCGAGGGGGAGCTTATGGATTTCCCCCGCGCTCCCTTCCAAAAGAAAAGCAATATTTTATTGTGCACGACGTGGATATGGATTGTTTATGGTTTATGTTTATGGCTAAGAACAGGGTATTCCCTATTCAAGGCTATAAGCCATAAGCTATAAGCCATAAGCCGGAATGCAAAATATCCTCATCGTTATTGATACTTAAAGCCTGGTTTTATCGACATGTTCCATAATTGCTTTTTCGATATCCTTGGGGGTGAGCGGGATGCCGGGGACGTGTGACCAGCAGTCGATATCGCAGAGCGTATGGGCGCGCAGGATGGTGCAGAGCTGTGAATAACGGCGGGCGTCGCCGAATTCTGCGGGATCGGAATAGTTCATTTCGATGCAGAGTACGTGTTTGAATTTGGAGAAGATTTCTTTGAGTCCGGGTTCGAGGGGGGAGAGGAATTTGAGCGTGATGCTCGAGACGTTGAGGCCTGTGGCGCGCAGGGTATCGACGGCTTCTTCGATTGCGCCGCGCGGGGATCCCCAGCCGACGACGAGCAGTTCGCCGCCATTAGGATCGCCGTGAACGACTGGTGGTTTGAGCGCGTGCTGAAGCGTGGCGATTTTTTTGCTGCGTGCGGCAAGGGCCATTTCGTTGATGCGCGATTCATAAGCGACGTGGCCGAATTTGTCATGGGCGAGTCCGGTGACGATGTAATTGCCGTTCTTTTGGCCGGGAACTGGGCGCTGTGAGAGTCCCGTTTCTTCGTCCCAGTCGAATGGGGGCACATTTTCGTCCCAGTCGGAGAGATCGATGGGCGGCGCGAACCAGGCTGGATTGGGTTTTGGGCGCGGAATGGGCTGCTGGCCGGTTGCCAGATTCGCATCAGAGAGCACAATCACGGGGGTTCTGAAAGTTTCGGCCAGTTTTCGCGCGGTGATGATGTAGTGGAAACATTCTTCGTGTGTCGAAGGTGCCATCACGATTTTGGGGGCGTCACCGGGCTGCGCGTACAGTGCCGACAACAGATCTCCTTGTTCCACACGTGTCGGGAGACCTGTCGATGGGCCACCGCGCTGGACAACAACGACGACTAGCGGCAATTCGGCCATCACGGCGAGCGCCATAAATTCGTTTTTGAGCGCAAATCCCGGTCCTGATGTGATTGTGACTGGTGTTTTGCCCGCGAAACTGGCTCCAATTGCGAATCCAATGGCCGAAATTTCGTCTTCGGCCTGATGCACGACACAGCCCATGCGCGGGAATGCATCGGCCAGATAGTGTGAAATCGAGGTCGCAGGCGTGATGGGGTACATCGAACAGACTTCGATGCCAGCTGCCATAATGCCCAGGGCAATGGCGATATTGCCGTTGACGACGATTTGTGGTTCGGGGGCGCGGTGTGCAGGAATCGAGTAGCGCAAATCCAGATTCTGTGAGGCCCAGTCGTATCCGGCGTGCAGCAGTTTGAGATTGCTGTCGACCAGTGCCTGCGACTTTTTTGCGAATTTGCGGGTGATTTCGAATTCGGCGAGCTTGAGATCGCGATCATAGATGGCGCAGACCATGCCGAGCGACCAGATGTTTTTGCCATGACGTGGATCTGCGACGATTTTTTTCGTTTCGGCTTCGATGGGGACGAAGCGGATATCGGCACCACGATTGCGGAAATCGGCGACGGCATCGGCGAAATCCTTGCGAATGGCAGGGTCGTCAACAGTTTCCCATTTGTTATCGAGCAAAATGACCGTGCCATTGCGCATGGCTCCGACATCGAACCGCGAATACAGCACCTGCTCGTTAAAAGCGACGACCAGATCTGCCTGATCACCGGCATTGGTCACCTGTTTGCTGCCGATGCGCACGCGGTTTCCCGAGGCTCCGGCTCGCGAACGGCGCGGTGGTTCGACTTCGGCCGGAATGATTTCGACGGTCCAGATACCGTTGCCCATCTTGGCGCTTACGGTGCCAAGACACTGGCCTGCGGTTTGAGCGCCTTCGCCGGCATCCGAGACAAATTCAACGATATGCTGCGATACAGTTTGCCGGGGCTTAGCCCCATAGACGGTTTGTTCTGCCATCATGCTGCCTTTATGTTGCGCGAAATTCGATGTATCACTAAAAAAACTGATACATCTGCAACTTACTTTTAGCGCGATGTGCACAAGGCGTCAAAGGAATAGATGATAAATTTGATGGCTTACAGCCGTAAGCAAATGCTCCACCCCCGGCTGTGTTCTGCCGCCCATTCAGGGCTAAAATATTGGGGATTCCATTTCCCGGGGGTTCCGCTAACGCTTCACCCCCGGCTGTGTTCTGCCGCCCCTTTGGGGCGAAAAGCCTTTACAGCTTTAATGATTTTTTGGATTTCTGTTTGGACATCGCCTGCATGATATAGGCGGAAGCGGTGTTCATTTCGGCTTCGTTTGTAAGCTTGAGCAATTTCCGCAGCGCATTGTCGGTTAGGAACTGATATTTAAGCAGCTCGACGAGTCTGGTTTCTGCGCGGTTTTGAATGAGTGTTTCTGCCAATTTGGGCGCGATGCGTTTGAGGTAATCTGCGCAGAAACATTCATCTCCCTGGCGGTTATAGAGATCCAGCGCAAAGAGCTGTTTTTCTTCGGTATTCGTGATGCCATCGAAACATTCTTCATATTCGTCGAAATCGAATTCCGGCTGATTCCATGCCACATCGATATGCATTCGGGACTCGGTGGTGAGATTTTGCGGAATATCGAGATATTCGATATTTCCGTCGATTCTGTTCATGGTGATATCGGCACCGAGCCAGAGCATATTGGGGTGCGGGTGGCTGATTTTATGATCGGGCGGAATGGCTTCGATGGCGCAAATCAAACCACGGGCAGTGCCTTCGGTGGCCGTCACATGTTTTGCACCGGCGATGGCACCGCGTCCAATCTGTATTACAGATGCAGGAAGCGTGCAGCGTTTCAGCATGGAATTCATTCCGTAATTCTGATCCATGGTATAGCTGGCGAATGTATATTCACCGATATATTCGACGGAATCCGGAATGTTTATTTCGGACAGATCGCATCCATAGAAAGCGTAGCTGCCGATATGCCGCAGTTTGGGCGGGAACTGAATATTATTGCTGAGTGCTTTGCAATTTTCGAAGACGCCTTCTTTTACGAAATCGGAGGTGCCAGGGATATCGGTGATGTTATCGGAAAAGTGGATGGTTTTGAGTTTTTTGCAATTATAGAATGCTGCCTGTCCGAGTTTTCGTACAGAATCGGGCATGATGATTTCTTCGAGGCACGTACAGTTTTGGAATGCCGATGTATGTATGGTTTCGACACCATCCGGGATGCGATAGGATTTATCTGGTTTTCCGGCAGGGTAGAACAGGAGTTTTTTCATATCTGCCGAAAACAGGACGCCATCGACTGTACAGTATTTGCTGCTGGCAGAACGCAGTTCAAAATATTCGAGTGCTTCGCAGGAACGAATCGGGGGAAGTAGGATTTTGTTCGGCGTTTTTAGAAAGATATATCTGCGGAGTTGATTGCTGAGTGAGTTGATGCAGGCCTGGGGGAGAGGACGCGATGTGATGATTTCGGTGAGACTTAGACTCGTCATGGAAAAGGCGCTGCTATCGAAAGCTTTGACGTTATCGGGAATGGTGAGAGAGGACCCGGAGGTATAGCTTCGATATAGTGTATGGCCTGCCATCAGGAGCGGGACTCGCTGGTTAATCCACATAGAATCCTGAAATGCATACTTTTCCAATGTTACATCAGGGTTTTCGAATATGATTTCGCGGCAGAGGGAATTTTGGAATGCGTAGTTGCCGATTTTTTGAATTTCTTTGGGGAGGGTGCATGAGGGCTGCATGCCGGCATGAAAAACATATTCAAGTATGTCTTTTCGAATGAGCAGCGAACCAATTGCCTGATAATATTTATTGTTTGGATCTACCAGGATTTCGGTGAGGTTTGGGAATATGCAGTTGTTTGTCTGAAGCGTTTCAACGAAAGCAGGAATATGCAAACGCTTCACGTTATACTGGAATCTGTTTGGGTTAGTGTGGATATTTTCAGGAACCAGATCAACGGTTGAGATTATGCGCGAACCGGCGTAATCAGGCGGAATCCACAGATCATCGGCAACCGAACGGAAACCGGTGATTGTATAGGTAGTACGACTTTGTCCCCATCCATATTCTCTGATGCAAAAAACGGATCCCTTGTATTCATATAAAATATTAGCCATTGAGGAATGCCTCGATTTCCTGTTTTAGATTTTGGTCCTGATCGTAGACGAGCAGTTCCCTGTTATACTGATAGTAATCATCGGAGCCCCAGCGGGAGATGAATCCGGTGGCATAAAGATTCATGGTGAGTTCTGTGACGAACAAGACCATTTCCTGTCCATTTGGCCAGCAGTTTCGGATGAACCGGAATGTATTGGCCAGATTGGATGCTGCGGTTTCGATTTGTTTTTCGTGTGATTTGGCGCGTTTTGCGAATGCGGTCTGAATGGATTTGAACTTGTTTTTGTTGATGTTTTGGATGATTTCGACGTATTCGGACAGCAGGAGGATACAACCAGTATCGATTGATTTTTGCTCGCGATCGATGCTGCCGGCTTCTTCGCGCTGATGCAGCGACTGAGAAATCTCATCGATATGTCTGGAAATCATGGATGCGATGGTATCATCCTTTGCATCTTTTTTGATTTTGCGCAGAATTTTTACGGTTTTTTGTAAGATTTCATCATTGAGAATGCATTCGCGAAATCGTTCACAGAGCATATCGCGGAACAGTGAAATCACCGAAATGCGTTCGTCGAAGGATGCATTTTTTGCTTTTTGAACGACATCGTCCTGTGGGTTGCCAGCGAGTATATCCTGAATGGCGTAATTGCTGCGGTATTTCTGGAAGAGTGAATAGAAAGCAGCAAACTGGCGGGCGACATTGGGCACCGTGATGTATTGCAGGATGAGGGTGGATGTGATTTCGAAATGATGATTTTCGTATCCCCGCAAAGCGGTGGACAGATCTTCCCAGCCTCTGGCGGTGATATATTGTTTGCCATCCATTGTCGTAGAAATCTGATAGAAGCAGGATTCGTTCAGGTCTAGAAATGCGAGGATTGCCGGATGAATGGCGGCGGAGGAAGCATATTGTTTCCAGACGTGATAATTTTCTTCGACGGTCATATATTTGAGTCGGTCGAGGGTGACGACATCGAATTCCCTGACCGATTTATTGTATTGGGGCGGATTGCCGGCGGTCACGATGACCCATCCCTGCGGAATCTGTTCATTTCCGAATCTTTTGTATTGCAAAAAGAGCAGCATTGATGGTGCGAGTGTTTCGGAAACGCAGTTGATTTCGTCCAGAAACAGGATGCCCTCGGATTTTTGGGATTTTTCCATCACTTCATAGATCGAGGCGATGATTTCGCTCATGGTATATTCCGAGATGGTACATTTACGACCGGCATATTCTTTTTCGGCGAGATAGGGGAGTCCGATGGCGCTTTGTCGGGTGTGGTGTGTCATGGAATAGCTAACGAGGGCGATATCCATTTCGGCTGCGATTTGTTCCATGATGGCGGTTTTGCCAATGCCCGGTGCGCCGATGAGAAAGATGGGGCGCTGGCGCACGACCGGAACGATGTATTCGCCGGATTTATCCTTTTCGAGATAGAGCTCGATGGTATGTTTGATTTCAGTTTTGGCTTCTTTGATATTCATGATTTGTCTTCTCTCCAGTAGGCTTTCAGGGCCCAAGCGGGAACACAACAATCTTCATATTTGTCGAGAAATACAAATGCGGTTTTATAGTCTGCGGGGCGGCTGGGATAAATTCCCTGGCCGTCTGTGAAATAAATCAGGCCGCAGAGATTTGAGAATGCGCCCTCGGTTCTGAGTTTGTCGACGTATTGAAAAACGGGGCGAAAATCGGTGCCCCCCAGGCCTTTGACTTTAAAATTTCTTGCGTATGCTTCGATATCATCGAGTGAATGAATGGTTATATCTTCCTGAATTTGGGCGTCACACTGTATGATGTGTATATTGACCGCAGACGTAAACATTTCGGTCGATTTGAGAATACTGTAGGTTTTGTTGAGGAACTTTTGGACGAGTTCATCGCTGGTTGAGCCGGATGTATCGATGGCAATTACGAATTCGCGGATTTGCTTGATTTCCTTGTATTCGAGCGGTTCGATGAGCAATTTTTTGCGACCCGGCAATCCAAGGCCGTAGGTATAATAGATGACATCGAATTCGTCCGGATCGATCATCATCTTTTCTTCCATGACGGCAAACTGGCTCAGGAACTCGGAATAGTCCATTTGATCGCGGGTGAGCCAGGCAATATTTTTTTCGAGCAGCCCGCGTTCGGAGCCCCGGCATGAGAAGGATTCCATATCGACCATGATCTTGCGGGCGGCTTCTTTCCATTCGGATGCTTTTGTTGAGCTCACAGCTGAACCGGGCAAAGATGCATTTATAGATGTGTTGTGATTCTGCGCATCTGTGCTGTCTGAACCGGATGTATTATGTTGGCTTTGGCTGCTGTTGCTTTGAGAGGACCCGGGTTCAGAATCGTCGTTTATGGGGTTATCGCTGTCTTCGTGAGAATTTGGGGATTCATTTGACGGCATCAGCCATATATGATCGTCGAATCTGAACAAATTGCGCAGCTGTTCGATATCTGAATCTGCCGCATGATTTTTGAGATATTTGAAGACTTCGGGCAATGTGAGCAGTGGCGTGGTCTGTTGTATTTTTTTTACAAACCGGATTCGTTCATTATCCGATTGCAGAGGAAAGTCGCTGAACTGTGCGGATATTGCGGCTTCGATGGTGATATCGCAAGCCAGATCTGCGAACCTGGGATCGGCATTCTGCGTGATGAACGGATGCAAATAGATGCAGTGAAAGAGGGTATGCAGATAGCGACGGATTTCGGAGGTCGAATCGCTGTGGAATCGCTGCAGCCATGCGGTCGGATCGTAATAGAGACTGCTTCCGTCTGTACCGAAAACGCCGGGCATACCGTCGCATTCGTTTGGAATGAGGCGATAGATGGCGGGTTCGAGATAGCGGTATTGCAAGAAAAGCCGGTTTCGGATGTGGCGAAGCAGCTTATCGGTCAGCGCTGTGATTTCGGGATGAGCGGTGTGAGCGTTCAAGATTTTACAACCTAAATATTTGAACAGCGGGATTGATTAAACCCCGATTTTGCTCACAATCACTCGCTTTGCGCTGTCTGTCAAGGATGAATTTGATGTCGTCGCGGCTACGCGCCCGCCAACGTCCTGTTGGCGGGGGCGTTTATAGCTCATCATGACGGCCTACGGCCGTATTTTTTGATTATGGCTGATACAAAGGAATCGTTGCCGGGAATCAGGTGCGCAGGGAAAACAGATGTATGGCGCGCGTATCGCAGATAGCGCGCCGCGCAAGGCGTATCGGGCAACGCCCGATAGCCACGCCGCAAATGATTTCAAAAACTACGGCTGGTTATGCGGCATTACTCGCATTTCATGCCTCTTTTCACCATCCAGACGAGGCCGCGTGCTTCTCTGGTAGCGCCGTGGCTGCGGTAGTTATGGCCGCCCATGTTGTATGCGATGATGATATCTTCGAATCTGCGAAAAGACGTCTGCAAATGTCGGATATAGCGCGCAGCAGCGCGAGTGGCGCATTCGAGGTCGTGCAGATTGCTGCATCCGTAATGTTTTGCGGTGGAGGGCATGAGCTGCCAGAAGCCCGCCGCGCCTTTTTCGGATACGGCTTTTTGCGTGCAGCGCGACTCGGCGGCCATGAGATAGAAGAAGTCGGGGCTTACCGATTCGGATTTGAGGATGGATTCGACCTGCGCGCGATAGGGCTCGCAGCGTTCGATCCAGTCGCACGCCATGCACAGTTTGGCTTTGAAAACGACGACAAATGCGCTTACCAGCAGGATTGCTGCGGTGAATATGCGCATGGCGGCTCTGAAGCGCGGGCTGCACGAAGACCGGAACGCGGACGGATTTTCCCGCGAATTGATTGGGGATAAATCCGTTGCGGAGATAGATGCGGTATCCGAGCGAGTCGTTGGCGAAACGGGCCGCCCGGAGATTAAAAGTCCGTCCATAGCGATTGATTCGTGACCTCGTGATGGAAAACGATTTCGCCTCGCTTGATGCGGGTTCCGAGGTCTTTAGGTGAACGGTTGGCCACCATTTTTTTGAGCATGGCGAATTTCGCATGATTTTCGGCACCCAGGATTTTTTTCATGACCTCGGAGCTTTCGAAATCGGCGATGGCGTCGTAAATGTTGCTTGGGAGCCTGTGTTCCTCGCTGTTGCGGTCGGCAGGATTGATGGCTGGGAAATCGTCGAGCGCCAGATGCAACAATGTGTAGGTGAGGAGGTAGGGGTTGGCGTCGGGGCCGACGCTGCGGAGTTCAAAGCGCGAGGTTTTTTCGTTGCCTTTGGGCAGACGGATGATGGCGGTGCGGTCGTTGGTCGAGACGCGAATTGCGTTGGGCGCTTCGAAATTGGGGTCGAGACGCCGGTAGCTGTTTACCGAGCTGTTGGCGATGAGGCAGAAATCGCGGGCATGATAAAGGATCTTGTCGACGCATTTCCAGCCGAATTCCGACAGATGGCCTGCGCCGTCTGAATTGAACATCAGGTTGCGGCCGTTGTGTGAAATCGACATGTTTGCATGCATTCCCGAGCCGTTGACTTTCATCATGGGTTTGGGGAGGAAGGACGCGGTCATGCCGTTGATGTTGGCGATTTGGCGAGCGAGGAGTTTGTAGATTTGGACTTCGTCGCATGCGGTGAGCGCCTCGGCACAACGGAAATTGAGCTCGAACTGAGAGGGCGCAACCTCGGGATGGTCTTTTTCGTTTTCGAAACCAAGGGCGCGCTGCGCTTCGGCAAAATGATCGATAAAGAGCTTGAGCGGGGTATTGGGGAGCGTGTGAAAATAACCGCCATCCGAGACATATTCAAAGCCATGATCTGCCTGGAAATTCTGCTCGGCATCGATGTCTTTGAAAAGGAATCCTTCGACCTCGAAAGCGATCTTGGACTCATAACCCTTTTTAAAAAGCTCGGTATTATAACGTTTGAGCAATCCGCGGATATCGCCGGAATAGGGCTGGTTGTTCACATCGCGGATGAGTCCGAAGACCATCACTTTGCCCGGGCCGAAGATATCGCTTGGCAGCCAGCGGAAGGAACCCCAGTCGATTTCGAGGCACAAATCCGACTCGCGCTGGACTGAGAAACCGTGGATCGAAGAACCGTCAAACGTGAGCGCATCGTAAGACTGCTCGAGGTATTTCTTGTCGTAGTCGAGCATGTGAAAACGCCCTTCGAGGTCTGAAAAACAGACGGTTACAGCCTTGAGCTGCTTTTCGTCGTGCAGATAACGCAGGTATTTTTCGCGCAGCGCGTCGTCCGACACGTGATTCTGCACGTCTTCCTTGGCCTCAAGATTGAGAGCTTCCAGCTCTTCGTAGGGTATTTCTTTGAAATTTCGAATTTTTAACATATTTTTGCCACTTGCATGGAATGTTCTGTCGCCATTCGACAGGCGGCGGTAGTTTACACCTACATGTATCCCGATGTCATCCTATTTTTGGCGAGAGGTGAATTTGCAGAAGAAATCTATGAAAATGGTGAGAATGCTGAATTGGATTTGTTTTGGGTGGGGTCGGCTATGTGCTGTCTGTTCCGCGCCAACGCGTCACAGCCAGCGCATATGCCTCCCTGGCTCGCCTATGTGCTCGCCCGCGACGGCCCGTGTGGTCACACGTTCCATCCCGGGCTGCGCGCATACGTCTCGCCAAAAGATTTCCGCAGTTCGTTTTGACTATGGCATCAAAAAATGGAAAACTACTGCGCGGTGAATCGTAACCTGGAGGTTTGCAATGAAGCGATTTGGATTACTTTTGGTGTTGGTGGGGTTGCTTGCCGGATGTGATGAATCGAGCACGCTGGAGCTGATTCATAAGCCGGGAACTGGGGACAACGAGGGCAAAAAGACCGAGAAGATACTCGCACCTGCAGTGATTGCGGACAAATGCGAGGGGGATGGTCTCGCTTGCGCCGGTGATATTCTGGTGAAATGCGTTTCGGAGGAATGGACGATATCGCCGCAATCGAGGTGTTCTTCGGAATCGGTGAACTTATGTTCAGATAATACATTGATGAAGACCTCGTGCAAACACTGCCGGTTTATGAATGGATCGGCGCAGTGCATGGACTGTTCGAATGGCAACGAATGTGAATCGGGGGTATGTGAGGCCGGAGAATGCAAGACGTCGACGGTGAAACCGTGCACCGACAGCTGCGTTACGGGTGACAAGAAATGCGAGGACGGCAAGGCTGTGATTTGTGAAGACAGCGATGGAGACGGCTGTCTGAATTGGGCAGCGCCCGTCGAGTGTCCGGAAGACAAGGTATGCAAGGCGGGGATATGTGAATCCGCTTCGCAGCCGGTTACATGCACAGATGAATGCAGTGAACAGGGGGCTTTGCAGTGTGCTGGCGAAGGCTATCAGTCGTGCGGCAACACCGATGATGATTCGTGTCTTGAGTGGTCTGAGACAGTGGCGTGCGGACCGAATGAAACGTGTATTGAAGGGCACTGTGAACCGACGGGACCGACGTGTACCAACAAATGCAATAATGGCGACAAGCAGTGTTCCGGAACAGCGGGGTACCAGATCTGTGAGCTGAAAAGCGATGGATGCTACGACTGGTCGGCGGTTACGGCCTGTGGTTCGGGCAAAGAATGCAAGAGCGGTTCGTGCGAGACCATCGTCGTGAATGCGCCGGTGCGGTATCTGGCGGATCGGATTCATTCTCCGATTACGCCCTATGTGGTGTCGAAAATGCAGGCAATCAGTGCCAAAAATTCGGGGCGAGTGAGCAGTCGCTTTATGAAGATCGGTGATTCACACATGGCGATAGAATCGGAATTTATGAAGTGTTTTTCGAACGGTTCGCCTGTAAATCTCGACAGTCACACGGATATTTCGACTGCGGTGAGCAGTTTTAAAAATGGATTTGACAGTTTCGGCCGCAATTCGGCTACGACCAAGATTGGTGCGAATGCGAGCTATCCGTATGAATCGTACAATGGCGGCACGCGTCTGACTTCGGAGATGTCAGATACCAATCCGCGGTTTGCCTTTTTTGGCTATGGCACCAACGATATGGGTTTTTATGGCTATAATAAGAAGCAGAGCGGCAACAATGCCGGCTATAGTGCTTCGATGCAGCTGTATTACCGCAATGTGCTGAAGAATGCGCGAGATCTGATGAACAATGGCATTATCCCATTATTTATCGGTGTTGGTGTGCGCACCGATTCGCCATCGGTGAATTCGCCCGATGGGAAACCCAGTTATTATGTCACCACATTTAATGCGATTCAGCGTGGCGTTGCCGAAGCCTATCAGTTTCCATACATGAATCTTCAGAAAGTGCTTTTGGCGATTGGCAGTGCACATGGATATGGATTGGCCGGAGACGGCATTCATACGGCGAGCGGAGGCGGTTCAGCATGTACATTTACGTCATCAGCGCTTGGTCAGTATGGTATGAACAACAGAAATCTGTATGCGATGGAGATGCTGAACCGTGCGTGGACGGCGTTATATAACGGCGGCACCGTTCCCGATGCATCGTCTGAAACATTCAAGGGCAGCGGCAGTCCGACGGATCCGTGGGAGATTACGAGTCTTCCATTTACGCATTCGGCAAATACAAAAGACAGTCCGCACAATCTCATTTCAAAATACAGCTGCAACAATGCGGACGAAGGCGGACCGGAGTATTATTACAAGATGGTTCTGTCATCCACGACAAAGATCCGTGCGTTTGTCGTGAGCGACACGGGTGCAGATCTCGATATTCATATCAAAACATCGGCATCAGACAATCAGTGTATCGATCGCAACGATATCTGGTTTGAGAAGACGCTGGATGCCGGCACCTACTATTTTGTTATCGATACATTTGTGAACAATGGCACGGCGCAGAAAGGCGAATATCTGTTTGGTGTGCATGCCTGTGATACGGACGATCCCTATTGCGGATAAAATGTGAGAACGCCCCGGGGGCTGACATTCGCCCCCGGCTGCGATTGTGACCGGGGGGTGGATGTTTTCTTACCACCTTTGTTATTTCGACAAATAATTAAGGCGACAAAGATTTAGAAACTTCGTTTAAATCTGTGAGATCTGAGTCACTAATTTGAAAATCTGAGGGGCAATCAAATCTTGTACCCAGCGGCCCATACCATAATATGTCGGAATAGTAGAATTGTCCTTTGTCGTTGATATAGTAAAAAATATTGTCCTTGCCTTCTTTAAATATCATTCTGGTGATGCGGCAGTCGCAGTTATCGCTGGTCGCACCATCCTGTCGTTTACACATTTTTCTCACATCCATTTTTTTGGAATCATCGTTTTGGCTCATGTACTGCACGAAATACTGCTGTTTTTGGGGTTTGATGCCGTTAGTGGAGAAAAGCTTTTCAAGCGTTTGCTGGCTGCCAGCCATGACAGGGACAGCAGGATCCACAATTAAATCTCCGCACTTATCTGAAGCTTTTTTGCAACCAGTGTCGATGTCGAGATAATATTCACATTGATTGTCTTTGACCGTACATCGTTTTTTGTATATATAGTGATCGCATCGTTCTCTTGTGCATATTCCGAGTGGCTCGATTTGTGATTTGATTGCATCCTGAGATAATTGACTATAAGGAATTGATAATTCATATTCATTGTAATCGACAATGACGTCTGAATCCTTTTTATTATTATCAGCAAGTGCGTTTGCTAATTCCTGGTCTGGCGGCAACCTGGGATTGCTCTCCATAATCCCCGGATTTGCTATAAAGAATGGAAGGAAAAAAATACCAATGATAATGCTAAATACAGCACCCATAATGAAATCTCCAAATCATCTGTTAATTTTCGCGCTTAGAGCTTAGAGCTTAGAGCTTAGAGTATTGGATAAGCTCTATGAACGCTCAAAGCACAAATCCGTTAGCTGAAAAACATTACAAACCAATACGCAGCAGCTATATCCACGCTGGTTCAACAGAGTCATTTTATTCCCCCCCCCCCCAATTTTATGTCAACGAAAAAATGGGAGGCATGCTGTGATGCTGTAACAGGGGATTCCATTTCCCGGGGGGTCCGCTGGCACTCCACCCCCGGCTGTATTCTGCCGCCCCTTGTATGGTTTGCATGTTGACAAAGTCTTTCGTGTCTAGCTAACACGAAAGGAGGGATAAGCAACGCGCTTCGCCCCCGGCTGCGATTGTGACCGGGGGGGATGTTTTTTTTACCACCTTTGTTATTTCGACAAATAATTATAAGGCTTCAAAGATTTAAAAACTTCGTTTAAATCTGTGAGATCTGAGTCTCCAATTTGAAAATCTGAGGTGCAATCAGATCTTGTACCCAGTAACCAATATACGAATCGTTCGGAATAGTAGAATTGTCCTTTGTTGTTGATATAGTAAAAAATATTGTCCTTGCCTTCTTTAAATGTCATTCTGGTGATGCGGCAGTCGCAGTTATCGCTGGTCGCACCATCCTGTCGTTTACACATTTTTCTCACATCTATTTTTTCGGAATCATCGTTTTGGTAGTTAAGGTACTGCACGAAATACTGCTGTTTTTTTGGTTTGATGCCGTTACTGGAGAAAAGCTTTTCAAGCGTTTGCTGGCTGCCAGCCATTACCGGGACAGCAGGATTCACAATTAAATCTCCGCACTTAACTGAAGCTTTTTTGCAACCAGTGTCGATGTCGAGATAATATTCACATTGATTGTCTATGACCGTACATCGTTTTTTGTATATATAGTGATCGCATCGTTTGCTTGTGCATATTTCGAGTGGCTCGATTTGTGATTTGATTGCATCCTGAGATAGTTGACTATAAGGAATTGATAATTCATATTCATTGTAATCGACAATGACGTCTGAATCCTTTTTGTTATTATCAGCAAGTGCGTTTGCTAATTCCTGGTCTGGCGGCAACCTGGGATCGCTGCTGGAATTCAAATCATGTGTAATCACCTCCGCTCCTAATATATAAAACGGAAGAACTAAAAGACCAAAAAGACCAATGATAAAGCCTACACCACCCATAATATAATCTCCAACTCACCTTTAGAGCTTAGAGCTTAGAGTATTGGATAAGCTCTATGAACGCTCAAAGCACAAATCCGTTAGCTGAAAAACATTACAAACCAATACGCAGCAGCTATATCCACGCTGGTCCAACAGAGTCATTTTATTACCCCCCCCAATTTTATGTCAACGAAAAAATGGGAGGCATGCTGTGATGTTGAGCAGTTCAGACCTATGATTTTGGGGGACGGCCTGCGGCCGTAAGCTCATGATTTGCGCGGCTACGCGCCGCAGGCGGCAAGGGTAGGGGGCAGGGGCGTATCGGCAAAGCCGATAGCCCGCGCACTAAAATAAGGCTTTGTTGTACGAGTGCGGATATGGCTTATGGCTTATGGCTTATGGCTTATGGTTGGAACAAGAGCCGACCACAAGCTATAAGCTATAAGCTATAAGCCATTACTGAATGGCGTTTTGGTAGACAGCGATATCCACGCTGGTTCAACACAGCCAAAAATATAGTTACTAATTATCCTCGGCGATGACGATACAATTCACAAGCTGTGGGTCGGGCAAATCTTCGGTTTGCGGCCAGTTGTCGTTCACCATGGCCTGCAGCTGTGAGGCGAAGCGTTTGAGTGCGATTTCGCTTGATTCGGGAATGTTTGATTTGAACAATGGCCGGATTTCGCTGAATTGTATGGCTTTTAATACATCTGCGCGGTGCGGCAGCGATTCGGTTGTAAATACATTCCAGGGGTCGTCGGCTTTGAGGTATTTAAGCGTTAAAAAGGTTACAGCGACATTGTCGAAGTTGATGTTTTCGACGCCCTGAATGACATCGTGTGTATAAGCCAGCAGCGAGATGTCGTCTTTGGTTTTGTGCAATCCCTCGCCATAGAAGAGTTCGCGGGTGGCGACATCGGCAATGACGGCGGCCGCTTCGCGGATATCGTCGGCGGATATGAACGGGGTGAGCGTGGATTCGGCCGGGCGCGGGCGGTCCTGAAGCATGCCGGCAATTGCATCGCGCTGGGCATTGGTGAGCAGGCTCGTTTGTGAGTCTTCGATAATCGAGAGATGGCCGCGGGAAACGAGCAATTTTGCTTTATGCTGCAGCTCGAGCGTGACGTTGTATCCGAGCGTAAACAGCCGATGAAGGGGAACGTGAAGGAGGATTTGGATGGCCAAATCGTCGTCGTGTGCGGAGGCATACTCGAGACCGAGGTTGATATTGGCCACGGCCAGAATCATGCTGTCGTCGAAGCCTTCGGATTCGTGCGGCTGGAAGCCGTCGAAAGTGGCGATTTGCTGTGCGACGGCATAGAGCTGGACGCGGATTTGGTCGAGATTTGCGGCGCGGCCGAGCAATGATTCGAAATAGCAGCCGGCGGTTTTGGAATCGTCGAGGCGAGCGATTGCAGTATCGAGATGTGCGCTGGCCGGGTATGGTTTGATGTAGAGATCGGCGTCGGTGATTTTGCGGATGTCGTCGAGTTCGTGGGCTACCGAAACCTTTGCAAAGATGGCGGCTGCTTCGTCGCGCGGCATATAGCCGTATTCGCGGATGCGTTCGGTGCGGAATCGATAGGCATTTTCTTCGAGATCGCTTTCCATTTCCCAGTGCATGCTTTCAAGGGTAGACCAGGCTTGTTCGACGCCGAGCACTGCATAAAGCCGGTCGATGAGCTGTCTGAGCAATTCGGCCTTGTCGGGATCTTCGGGATAGGCAACCCAGTAGCTGAAATCGGGGGTCTGGGCGACATTCTGGCCGGCATCTTCGGGGATATCGACTTCATCATCTTTGTTTTCGGAGACATAGAGCTGCACATTGCGGTGCAGATACAGGGCCATAATTTCGGGATCGAGTTCGCGCCAGAATTCTGCGAATTTATTGTCGGGCAAAGCCAGCATCTGTTCGACCCATGGAGCGATTTGGTCGTCCTGCATTTGATCGCCGCGCCAGATGTCGAGATCGAGACAATTCTGAACCTGTTCGGAGGAGGCATAAGCCATGAGCATACCGGCGTCGCCCGGACCAACGGCATGATAGAGATCGTAGAACGCCATAGGGGAGAGCGCCTGAACGGCCGCAGACGTATCTTTGGCTTCGAGCAGCGCTTCCATTTCTTTTTTGGGTTTGAGGGCGCGCGACTGCGCGTCGTCGATATGAAACAAAGCAGCAAAAGACTGGTCGCCGGATTTAGGCATGATTGGACTCCAGGACTTTATTCTGAATCAGGTCGATAAGCGCCTGACAGGACTGTTCGAAATCGAGCGCCGAGGTGTCGAGGACGATGGCATCTTCGCACTGGATGAGCGGGGATTCTTTGCGCGTGAACTCGGTTTCGTCCCGTTCTTTGATTTGGCGGACGACTTCGTCGAAATTGAATTTTTCGCCTTTGGCTTCGAATTCTTTGAGTCGGCGCATGGCGCGAGCTTCGGCGGTTGCCGTGTAATAGACTTTGAGATCGGCGTCTGGGAAAACGACAGAACCGATATCTCGGCCTTCGACGATGACATTGGCTGCATGGCCCAGACGGCGCTGGATGCCGAGCAGTTCACGGCGAACCTCGGCCATTGGTGCGATGCGGTTCACACATTGGGTGGTTTCGAACGTGCGGATTTCGGTGGAAACATCGCGATCGCCAATAAAGACCTTTTGTCCGGATTTGGATGCAACGAACCGGATGTCGAGATTTTGTGCGATTTTTCCACATTCCGCGGGATTGTCTGCGACGCCCTTTTCCATAGCGATCAAAGCCACACAACGGTAAATGGCACCTGTATCCAGAAGGCTCCAGTTCAGGCGCTTGGCCGCTTCGCGGCAAACTGTACTTTTTCCGGCCCCGCTGGGGCCATCGACTGCGATGATCATAACGCTTTCTCCTATCCAGGCCTGTAAACAGCCAAATCTCCAGTGTGATCCATACCACCGCAAACGCCGCATTTTCAATATATATCTTGACATTGCGCAATGTATGAAATTTAAGCGAGTAGCGGGGGGGCTAAGGATTTTGAGGAGAGAAAGATGTCGGTGATTAGCAGGAGATATCGCCTGAACACGAATCCGGCCTGGCATCCGGATGCGAAGCAACCCGAAGTGGTGGTGGACTGTACGAAGAACTTCGATGAGCTGGAATTTGTGTTTATGGTGACGGAGCCAGAGAGTTGCTTTCGGTTGGCGTGTCGGAATGACGGCGATCCGTGCTGGCAGGATTCGTGTGTTGAAGTATTTATTCATTCGCCATCGCTTGGGGGATATTTCAATTTCGAGACGAATGCAGCGGGGAAGACGCTGGCAGAATTTGGTTCATCGCGGCAGAATCGCGAAGCGTTCCAGCCTGCGGCGTATCATTCGCTGCATCGGAACGTATTGATGCCTGTATCGCAGCGGCCCGACGGGATGATGCAATGGGCGGTTCAAATCCGCATTTCGCTTGAGAAACTGCATCTTTCGCCGATCGAACCGGTGGTCGGGAATTTGTATAAATGTGGATCGGCGGCGCAGATTCCGTCGTATTTGAGCGCGTTTCGGGTGGACACGCCGTCTCCCGATTTTCACAGACCAGAGTTCTTTAGAAATCTATTTTTGTGATGCTGGATAAGGATCGCGGCATTGTTCGGGCGCCAAAGCGCATAAGAGAATTTTGGTCGTCGTGCGAAGCACAAAAAAAAGCCGCCGCGTATCCCAGCGGGATAGCGGCGGCAGCGAGCCGTATGGGGGGCCGGCACGGCCCCCCATAGGCGAGCGAAAAATATAAAGCGTTAGACCTCGATGGACTGAACGTTCCAGATTTCGTCGGCGTATTGACGGATGGTGCGGTCGGACGAGAAGAAGCCCATGTTGGCGATGTTGATGATGGCTTTTTTGGCCCACAGATGCTTGTCGCGATAGACGGCTTCGGCTTCTTTCTGGCGGGCGATGTAGCTGTCGAAATCGGCGCAGAGCATGTATGGATCGTCGTTGCGCAGCCAGTTGACGATGCCTTTGTAGCGGTTGCGGTCGTCGGGGCTGAAGAAGCCGGTGTCGATCATATCGATGACGGCTTTGAGGTTTTCGCTTTCGTCGATGTATGTCTGCGGGTCGTAGCCTTCGGATTTGAGCGTTTTGACTTCGGATTCGGTGAGGCCGAAGAGGAAGAAGTTGTCGGCGCCGACGTTGTCGCGGATTTCGATGTTTGCGCCGTCGAGCGTGCCCATGGTGAGCGCGCCGTTGAGGGAGAACTTCATGTTGCTGGTGCCCGAAGCTTCCTTGCCGGCCGTGGAGATCTGCTCGGAGAGGTCGGCGGCCGGGATGATGACCTCGGCCATGGAGACGCAGTAGTTGGGGCACATGTAGACGCGGAGCTTATCGGCGATCGTCGGGTCGTCGTTGATGATCCGCGCGACATCGTTGATGAACTTGATGTGGAGCTTGGCAGCGGCGTAGCCGGGGGCAGCCTTGCCGCCGAAGAGGACGAGCCTCGGCACGCGGGTGCTATCGGGGTTCGCCTTGAGCTCGCGGTAGAGGTGGATGACGTGCAGGAGGTTGAGCAACTGGCGCTTGTACTCGTGGATGCGCTTGACCTGGACGTCGAACATGCTGTCGACGGAGATCTCGATGTTGAGCTCCCGGCCGATCAGCGCCGCCAGACGCTTCTTGTTCTGCCGTTTGGCCCGGCGGAACTCCTCGCGGAAGACCTCGTCCTCGG
>JAEEGL010315746.1_pt1 | contig 19958 bp, 19 predicted proteins | sample 9134231 | NCBI WGS metagenome assembly JAEEGL01 (sample SAMN16246548, study PRJNA631951) | gut metagenome | biome: gut microbiome; feature: rumen; material: fiber-attached | host: Bos | place: Iran: Karaj | collected 2018-10 | reverse complement strand
TAGACTCGAACCACCGACCTCGCCCTTATGAGAGGCGCGCTCTAACCTGCTGAGCTACAGAGCCACAAATCACAAAAATTCAGAATCGGTGAGGGTGGGATTCGAACCCACGAAGCCTGTTACAGCTTGACTCGTTAGCAGTGAGTTGATTTCAGCCTCTCATCCACCTCACCAAAGCACCAATTCGTGGATTGAATATATAGAATTACTGTTGTATTTCAAGAGAAAAAACGTAGAAGAAGGTATTAAAATCAAATTTTTTATTCCATCGTTTCATTTATAAATATGGCTGAAGAAACTATTTGAATCATCGAATCATGAGAAACTTGATGAGGATTAAAAGAGTGAGTAACCGAAGCTGACGTACAAAGAGTCCAAGAAAATTCGCGTCAAGCAAAAAAAATTGCACAGCAACTGCAACAAGACAAAAAACAGAACAATCAACTAGCAAATTTCTTAGCTTTTTTGCTCGATGAAATTTCCAACGACAAAATAATCAAATGATTATATGACACATTTTTTATAACAATAGATCCAAAGACAAATATTCCATACTTTCGTAAAAGTATGAATGATGTTGTTGTAGTTTGACTTTTTTATCCTTTTTATACGGAAAAAGCCGAAGAATTATGAGTAAATCATTACTATGAAAACTTAAATAGCGTCGAAAAAAAATCAATAAACTGATATATTGCATATTTACAAGATTTATCAGATCATTACCATGACAACATTCCAATAAATCAGAATAGTTTTATTAAATTATTAGTAGAAATTCTCAAAGAATTTTTACCATACAATTCAAACTCAGAGTTGTGAGAAAATGTAGACAAAGAATATGAAGAAATAATACGTGAAAAGCTATACATTGAAGAAAACAAACAATAAGAATTATTATCTTAAAAATTAAAGATAAAATTATTTAAAAAAAGTCCACTTTTTTTTGACTTTTTTTTAATTTTTGATTATAATTATCCTATGGATTTTATACAAAAATATGAGTAAATGACTAATACACTATCCATAAGTGATAATATCCAACGTCCGGATTTGGAAAGAAAATTAAAAGAAGCAAATCTTTCTAAAGAACAAATAGAAGAAATTGTTCCCGTAATTTTAGAATCTTTAGAAAAAATTCGCGATCTTAAAAAAGAAAAAACTAAAATTACAACCCAAAACGATTTAAAAAATCTGGGAGAATCTATTACTAATAAAAGTAATATCGAGAATACTCCAAAAGCAACGGTTAATATAGGAAGGGATAATAATGGAAATATAATTTGAAACATAACAAACACAACAAACATAACAACAGGAATAACAAACAATAATACGAACATAAGAATCAATCTTAATTACACAAAATTAACGAATCCGACAACAACTCCAACCCCAGAAACCCAAAAACCCACAATTACAACAGTAAGTCCAAAAACTACATATTCAAACACAGAACCATTAACACAAAACAATACATCTATAGATAATAACATATCCATAGATAATATAACAGACATACACACAGTACCTGGATTATCATCTATGATTGATAAATTATTACAAGAAATCGACGAAACCAAACAATGAATTTCAAAAAAATGACTATCAAAAGCTTGAAAAAAAGTAATGGATAATGCCAAAAAAAAGCTAGAACAGTATGAAAAAACACTTAAAGGTAAGAAAAAGGGGTTAGAAAACCAAATTTGAGCGAAAATCTATGACAGTGATATAGAACATCTTAAATTTTTACGACAACAATTGGAAGATACAAGAAAAGAAATCTGATTATGACAATGGTGAGAATACTCTAGTATATCCAGCTTTTTATACAACTCCCCAGAAGTCGCCAAAGATTCAAACAAACGCCAAAAAAACGATTTAGAGTTCAATCAAAAATTAGAAGAAGAAACTAAAAAATGAGCCATTTATAATATCTTCAATTGAAATGTTCAAAAGGCTACAGAATTTTATAGAAGAATAGCTCAATGAGACTATACACAAGCAGATTATGAATTATTCAGAACTAACGCTGCTATTCTTACGCCTAGTTTTCAAAATTGCCAAATCGCTATCCCTGTACGACCAAAATATACACAAGAAAATGGATGAAAAATGGAATACACATCATGAACAACTCGTAAATCAATAGATTACAGTAATATGGATATATGAGAAGCCTTTCAACAATGATGATTAGCATGACTTATAGATAAAGGGCTAAGCAATTGTAAAAACATGACTCCATGACAAAGAAATACATGGAAAAGTCTAGCTGTTTTATGATGATTTGCTGCATGAATTTTCTGATTATATAAATTTTTCACAAATGACAAAATGTCTCTCCGGTGAAAAGCATTAACTACCGGATGAGTAATACTGGCATCTCAAGCAATTACCTGAGAATGACCAATAAGTTTATATAACAAGTTAATAACGTGATGATTTACAAAAGAATATCTAGAAACAAAATTCTGATGAAGCATATTCTGAGATGCCGTAAGTTGAGTATGAAATTCTGGAATCGAATCTTCCAAGGTTATAACACCTGCAATGTATTCATTGATGATTTTCAGTCCTACAACCACAGTTTGAGATATTCGTAATCTAACTACAAAATTTAAAACAGACAATAATGAATGGGTAAATTTTCGTCAAGAAGCTATTAATAAAATTAAATCTAATGGTTATTGAGAAACGTGTATAGAACAATTTTCTGCAACATTTTCAAATGATTTTGATGATGAAAATTGGAATAATTGGCTTGCTTCTATATGAATTACAGATTCCACAGATAGTAAAAAAACCGTGCATGAATTAGCAAACAACTCCTCATGGAATGAAGTTATTTTTAATAAATTTAAATCAGAAAACTGATTAAAAGAAACTAGTGATAAAACTAAGAAAGGAGAACTTCATGAATATATTAACAATCTTAAAAAAACAAATCAAGCTATCGATGTAGCCGTACTCGAACAACATAAAAAAGATCGATTTGATTTAAACAAAGATGCCACATATACAGAAAGATCAAAAGATACTCAATTTAAAGAAAACATATTTAATCAAATAGAATCTTTAGGAATAAACGAATCAAAAAAATCTGAACTTAAAACCGCTGCTGAAAAATTTTACGATAGAAGAACAATTGACTCAAAACCAAGATTATGAGACTTCTCCCTATCAAATAAAAATTGAAATATCATCCTAACTAGCAATTCATGACAGAAAGCAGAAATGGACATAACTAAGTGAGAATTAGTATGATTCTGAAATTGAATTAGATTCTCAGATTTATCAGAATTACTAGACGTAGCTGATTTATCAAATAAAATTTTAGATACCCAAAAATGAAAGACTCCAAAGGATATTCCAGCATTTGTATATAAACCTTATAGAAAATGAATTTGTTTTGACGATGCTGATTTAATAAACTTTAATATGGATACAAGAGTTATATCAACAGGTCGGTGGTGAGCAACAAGTAAAATAGATACTCTCTGCAACAATCCTAATGCATTCGCTCAATATTTATCAAATCGTTGGACTAAAAACAACGAAGTTAATATCGATTCTGCATCATATCCTTTAACAAAAATTTTATCAGACTCATGAATCAAATTTTTTAACAAGCAAGAAGTAAAAGAATTAGAAACCTGGTTAAAATCAGTAAAAGAAAAACTACAAGTTTTTGAGTGTGACCCTAAATGAAATCCTTTTTATATAGAATCAATTTCGCATAAATTAAAATTTAAAACCGTAAACAAAGAAACAGAAGAGTTTCCAGAAGATATTCTGAAAAGTTTTCCAACGTTAAAATTATCATGAAACGAAGAAAGGTTTTTAAAAGCAATGAACAACACATCAAATAAAATGTGGTGATCTGCATTGCCTCAAAAAACAAATTAAAAAAAGCTAAAAGTTAATATAATTTTTATATTGACTTTTTTATTAAAATGTGTATACATATAATACATCTATGATTTTTATATGATATATAAACAAACATGGAAACACTACCTACAAAAACACCAAAAAGAAAACCTTGATTTGCACAAAAACTTTCTACACTTGCTCTATGTGGAGCTCTAGTTTTTTGAAATATTTCATGTCAAAAAACACAAAAAGATGTTATTAAACAACAAGAAAAAGTAGAAAGTCTTTCTTTTCAAATTTCTCATTACATAAAAGCTCGTAAAGATTTAGTTAATAAGTTCAATCATTTACTACAATACCCAAAAACTGAATCAAATAAATCTGATATAAATAAATCATTATCTCAAATGTACGAAGTTATTACAAATTATGATGAAAAAATTGAGAAATTAGCAAAAGATAAGATTAAAGCCGAAAATGATTTAAATTCTTATATTTCAGAAGCAAAAACGAGTTTTCCACCTACTAAACCATTAGATCCAAATAGATGGGATTATTTACTAACAACCCCATAATCAAACACTCAACAAGAAAAGCAGACTCAAAAAGAGTCTGTTTTTTTATTTTCTTTTGACTTTAAATATAGAAAATATAGATTAAATAAGATGTTTATATCATTATCTTCAATAAAAATATGTTAGCCATTTGTATTTGAGCATTAATATTATGAGCAATTTTTTGATACTTAATTTTCTATTTACGCTATGAATACAAGGATACAGTAAACGAATTACGTTCACATCTAAAAGAAGCCAATAATCAAATACAACATCTACAAGAAGAATTAGATGAATATATGTTACAAAATCAAATTTTAAAAGAAGAAGCCAAAAAACTTCTCGAAAAAAATGACAACCTAAATGAAGTCGTTTCAGAATTGAGTACATATTATGTTCATATTAAAAAAGCCAGCGAAAAAACCCAAGAGTTAAACGAATACCTAACGAATCCTAACGAAGCAATAGAAGAAAAGATCAAAAAAAACAACAAAAAATCTGATGAAGAAAAAAAATTTTTCTAGTTTTATAAGAGATTTTCTAAATTATGTGATACGATAGTAAACACGTTGAAATTCGATGACCAAAAGAATGATATGACGCAGTTGCATCTCAATATAAACAATCCCACGAACATCTAAACTCATTTTATCACATAGAGTTTTTACGTTTTTTACCAAGATGAAAAACTTTTAGAATAATCGATTTATGAGCTTGAGATGGAAGAATGTTTTCTGTGTTAAATAAGCTTCCATATAGTGAAATTACAGCTTGTGATATATCAGAAAAAATGTTAGAAAAATATCCCAAAGAAGCCAAAAAAAAGATTGTAAATTTAGAATCAGACTTTCCTTTTGAAGATAATTCTTTTGATCTAGCTTTTTGTTTTTTTACGCTCGAACATATCAAAAATATAGAAAACTTTTTCAACCAAACATACCGCATATTATCAAATAATGGTCAAATTTTTATAGGACATTTTTTTCAAAGAAGAGAATTTGAATGGACAGTTGGCCAAAAAAAATTCAAAATTCAACAATATAAACGTTCAACAGAAGATATTTCACAAATTATGAAAGAGTGCTTTTTCAATACAGATGTTATTCCACTAAACGATAAATGAGTTCATACATGAGATTTAATCATTTGAAAAAAGTAAAAAGATTCTTTATTTTTTTGATTTTTTCACCGTAATAGAATATAATTAATTGTATAATTTTTATCTCCACTATATACCATGAAAACAGACCTTGAAACAACATGAAACCACGAAAATTCAGAAATGGAATCTTTACAACAAGAATTAGATAATCTTAAGGAAGAGATAAAACAAAATAATGAATCTAACGAATTGAAAGATAGTGTTTGAATTGATAAAAACAAAGAAAAGCCTGAAAAAACAGAAAAAAGTTTTACATTTAAACCAATAGCTATTAGCGTACTATGATCTAAAATAAAAATTTGAAAAGATTGGGAAAATAATATAACAACAAATCTTGAATTCGCATGATGACGAAAAAATCTCAGTTTATATGGATATACAAAAAAGATTGGAACAAATATGCAAAATGATTTAATGAATGAATTGAGCTTTTTGCTACAGAAAATCTTAAACTCTGAGAAAATTTTGATATAAACGGTAAACAATTTTATTGGTGAAAATGAAATTGAAGATTTATGCTTTGACCACAGTTATCCACTGATAAACAATTTTGAAAAGTCTGAGTATGAGCATCTGTGGGTGCTTTTTGAACTTACGATATTAACTCATGAAGTAAAGATACAGTTTCTTGAAGTTCCGTTGTTAGTGTGAAATTTTCAATAGAATGAGAAAACTGAAAAACACGAAATGGAGATGCTTTTATTACTTTAAGTGAAATAAAAGGTTTTAATCCTCTCGAGTACGAAATATATTGAGAAGCTAATCTAAAAACACCAAACATGCTAGATTCAAAAACAGCAGGAGCTTTATGTTGAATGTTATATGCAAAATACTGATGAAACATAAAAAGTATAAAATTATCTTATATTTGAGTTTGATTAAGATACGAATTTTAATAAATCATCCAATAATTTAACTAAAAAATAGGAACCTAAATTCCTATTTTTTGATATTTAATTCCATAAATATTACTTCTTAATTATCGCCTCAATAGCTGCAAATGAACCTTTATCTTTTTCATTAATAATAATATAAAGTTCATCTCCAGGAGTTCATTTAAAAAATGTTACAGCTGCTTGATTAAGAAAATAAACAGTCCCTTCATCTGTTACAGCAGTAAACTTATTATCATCTGTACGTGAAAGAATTGCTCTTAAATGTTTTCTATCTGCAGGCTTAATAAGTTTATAAATAAATTTTCCATCAGGCATAACTTTTAACTTCAAAGTATCTCAAGGGATAAGCTTCGTTTTCGAAGAATAATTCATTGGCACTGGATATTTCTTTTGATCTGCTCAAATCATGAAATAACCATCAAAAAGCCCTTCAATCACCTCTACTCACTCCTCAGAATAAGTATTAAGTTCCTGATTTCCGATAGTATCATCTCATTCTACTGAAGATAGTGATTTAATATCCATTGGATCAAAATTTACCAACTGATCAAGAATCACCTTCATTTTTTTAAGTTCTACTTCAACATTTGCAATTTCATTACGAAGAAAATTGATCATCTGTTGATGTTTCTTCATTACCTCAGGATCAACAGATTCTGTTTTCTTAAGGGTTGGTTTTACAGCCTTAGATGCTGTTTTTTTTACTTCCGCCATTTTTGTTTTTGATTTTTATAAATAAAATTCCATATTTAAAGTATATACCTTTTTTTTAATATTGCAAATTTTTAACTAGAATTTTTATTGAAAATTTTGAGTAAAAATTCTATACAAAACCTGAACAAAAATCCTTATTCACCGAAGAACAAGGACAATACGTTTGAGGTTTATTTCATTGCCCCGACCCGGAGTCGAACCGGGATTACAGTCTTCGCAGGACTGTGTCCTATCCATTGAACGACCGGGACAAAAAAACCAGCAAGGCTAATTTTAATAAATCAACTGCAAAAAACAAGACAAAAAATTTTAAATCTTAATTTTTACTTGATTTTTCTTTAATTAAAACTAACCTACAACAAACAATTTTTTATCTTTATTTTTTTATAAAATGACAGAAGAAATCCAAACTCAAAACGAGCAAAAGAACACAGTTGCTACTGTTTGAATGCGATTTAGTATCATCTGATTAGTTGCTCTTATTAGCATTATCCTTAGTTGGCTTTGAATCCCTTTATTAATTATATGATTCATTTTGTGAATAGTTGGATTATTTTATAAACCAAGAAAAAAAGCTCGAATTGCTGTATCTATTCCTTTGATTGTGCTTATTGCTCTAGTAGCTATAAGTTGTTATATTTGGTCATCTGTAAAAACTCCTGCTAAAGAATGGTATGAACGAGCAGAGCCTGTTTTTGAACAACTAAGTAATGACGAAAACTTTGATAGTGACAAATTTAGCGATATAGGAAACGAAGAAATTGATAGTATACTATCTTCTATGTCTGAAGAAGAATTTACATTGTTGATAAAAAATAGTACATGATCCAATGTAATAGAAAAATGATCTTATGTAATCTTTTGATTATTACAGCAAGTTATCGAAAATTCTATAGAAAGATATAATAATGAATTACCAGAGGTAGATGAAAATAGCACTACAGATAACGAAGATATTGAAAATAATGAAGAGAATAACGACGAAGAAAATGAGCCTACAGATCAAGAAATTACAATAGAATCAAACGAGAAGGAAAATAATGAAACATTTTCTCAAAGCGAAAAAAATGATATTGAACAAATTATAAATATCCTTGAATAATCAATTACAACAAATAAAGGACACTCTAATATACTATAGAGTGTCCTTTTTTCTTCCTTGCTTTCTTTTTTCAGATTTATATAATCAGATTTAGATTTTAATTATGTGCTTTTCTATGGCAAAAAAGAAGGGCGATGAAAAATTATTAACATTACTCGATATAGTTATCGATACTTATATTAATAAATGAGAACCTGTTGGCTCAAAATTTTTAAATTCATTGGAATGAATTGACGACGCACCCTCTACACTTAGAAAACACCTAAATCAATTAGAAAAACAATGAATGGTATATCAACCCTATAATTCAAGTTGAAGAATTCCTACCGTGAACGGACTAAAGCTATACATAGAAAATTATCTTCATCAAATGGATGATATGCAAAGTTTAGAAGTAGATAATGCTAGACAAAACATGAAAGAAATGGTTGAAATGCTCTGAAGTTTGGTTGATGGAGTAATTATATGATTCCTTAGAAATGATGAATATTATTATTTATGAGTAAACAACCTACTTAAAGAAACAGATAAAGATCACTTGGATGAAACCAAATCTATTATATCATTTATCGAAGAAAAAAGGATAGTAAAACATATAGATTGAAAAATTCTAAAAAAGAACCAAATATATTATACATTTATGGAAGATGATGATACTACTATTTCAGCAGTATATACAAAAGTTATATTAGAATGATATGATTGTATTTTAGCTATAGTTTGACCTCTTAGAGTAAACTATAAAAAAAATGTGGCAATATTATCCCAAATTTTACAAAAATTAGATTAATAAAAATAAATTTGAATAAATAATATTAAACGTTTATTAATACACCAATGAAAAACATGACAAAAGATATTAATATTAAAATTTCTGAAAATTTGTCTGAATCTCAAATTTTTGAAAAAGCTAAAGAACAATTAAATCCTATTCAAGAAAACTTAATTGAAAAAAAAATAACAATCGATGAAGCAAAAGATGAACTTCAAAAAATTAATGAATGGATTCAATGAACTAAATTAGAGCAAAAAAATAAAAAAGAAGTATGAAAAGTTTTTGAAAAATTGTTAAAACCCCAAAACAAGATAGATGAAAACTCTTTAGAAAATGAATTTAATGAAATTATAAAATTATTAGAAAAATCATCTAAAAAAGATTTAGCAAACTTAAAACAAAAAATCAAACAAAACGAACCACAATGAAGTTCTGAACGTCCAATTGAAATTCAACAATGAATTGAAGAATCTTCAAATAATTTAAGATCCACTATTTATGATGCATCCCAAGACAAAAATCCAATTGCTAGAAAGATAGGAGAGTGGATGAAAAAACTAATATCATAAAATTTTTTTATTTAATATTCTTTCCAAATGAAAGAAATTGTACAAAGTGCATGATGAATAGTTTACTACTTAGATAAAGAGTGAGAACCCAGGTACCTTCTAATTAAGCGTCATGCTTTATCTGGAAAAATAGAACGAGTTGCTCCAAAATGAAAAATCCAAATTTGAGAAGATGAAAAAAAAGCGGCAATCAGAGAAATTTGGGAAGAAACATGATTAAAAAAAGAAGATTTAATTATAAAACAATTGTTATGAACCACATCTCTAAGAAGTAGTGAAACTAAGTTATGACACCTAGACAAAGATGTAACATATTTTTTAATGAAATTTACAGGAGATCCAAATAGTGTAAAATTAATTGAATGAGAATGATATATATGAGTTTATAAACGAGCAACCATTGAAGAAGTTTTGTGATTAATGTATTATGCCGATATTCGTGAACTAGTTAGAAAAAGTTATTTTATGATTAGAGAAGAGAAGAAAAATCAAGGAGTAAAGGCAAATTTTTTTGATAAATTATAAAAAATCTTTATCAAAAAATTTTTTAAGAAATTTGAATAAATAATATATAAGTTTCATCAAGTTCTATTTGACTTTTAAATACATTTTACTACAAGTATTTTGTATCATTTTTATTGTATTTTCAAAATGAATATAGTAAAAGGTGTTTCGAAATACATAATCATAATTCTAATCGGTATTTTTTTAGCTTTTTTTATTGCTCGAATTCAACACAATACGCAAGATTTATCTGCAAGCGTTTTATCACTAACTGAACAAGATTTTTTTGAATCCACAAAACGAGACGCCTGATATAAAAAAGAAAATCACATATTTGAAATTTTTTTATCAGAACAAGTTAGAAATGAATGAAATTTAACAATATCTATTTTATATTCACCAACAAACATTGAACGATTTACTAACAAAATAAAGACCAATTATAATCCAGAAATCATACAACAGGACGAATGAAATTTAATTATAAATATAGATTGATATGAAAATGCTGACTTCTCAGAATGAATATTTGAACTACCATACAGTTGAGACTCTAAAGATATCACTCTCGAATACATCAAATCTAAAAATTCAAATTTTGCCATCTGAAATTTAGATAACATTGAGAACAACCAAGATCACTAATTTTATTTCCATTATTCAAAAAATGAAAAAGTTTACACTCGGAATCTTAAGTTTTATATGACTATGACTTTGAACTATTTTTGCCCAAGGCATTCCAGATGGGGCAGAAATTTCCGTAAAAGACCCTATAATCGTATGAGAAGCAACAAATCTAAAAATCACTATGATGAAAAACTGATCTAAAATGACTACTTATAATGGTACTATACGAATAGAAATCACAGAAGAAAACTGAACACCCCTAAGAAATAACAATTACACATTGCCTAATCTTTGAACATACTCTTTCTTGCCATCAGATTTATGAGAAAAGGAATTTCAAAAATGACTAGAAATCAAAAAAGAATGAACTTTTTATATAGAAGTGAGCGAATTACACGAAGAAGATGATGAAAAAATACTATGAAAACAGATAATACACGTTATTAAAAATAACTCATATGACGAAACCAAAAATATTGAAATCGTTTCTCCAGTCTCCAACGCTAACTTAATTGGTAGCAAGGTTGATATTATTGCATCAGCATCTGATTTACCAAACTCCCAAGCTTTTATATACATCGATTGAACGAAAGTTGCCTCTGCTAATATTTCAGCCAACGGATTAATCAACTATACAATTTGAAATGTTAATCCTTGACAACACACACTCAGAATTGAAGTTGTCGACCTAGATTGAAGTATAATATGAAAATCTGAAAACGTTTCCTTTAATGTTTCTTCTGATTGAAGTGAATGAATAAAAAATGTAATAATAGAACCTGAGAACTGACTAACAATTTGAGATATGACTACAATAACCGTATATACAGACGAACTTGTTGAATCTGTAAAATTAAGCTTATCTGACAGATCTGAGAATGAAAGCATAATAATGAATAAAAAATGAGTAGGTCAATTTATTCAAAACGTATTCCTAGTTGGTTCATGAGAAGTTTTTTTATCATTTAATACATCTTCATCAAACAACACAATAAATAAATCATATGACAAATATACATCAATCTTTGTGTTAGATTCCCCATCTATAAGCAACGTTAAAATAGATACAAACGCAGAGACAAAAACAGCTGACATTTCACGAGAAGCTCCAAACAATACCGTTTCTTCTTACTTAATTAATTGGCGAATTGAATGATCTAATACTTTATCATGAAAAGAACGATCTGAAAAAAACTCTTTCAAATTTAAGGATGTTCCTTATGACACCATTGTAAATTTAAACATTACACCATATTGGGACAATCAATCAAAACACGGAGCTGCCTCAAAAACAATAAAATTTATAATATCCAAAGATCAAAAAGACACTTGTTGAAACTGAACTTGTGACAATTGAGAAAGTCATGAATTGTGTCCAATAGATTGTGATTGAGAATGATGAACTACAATAATTCTATGACCATCATGTCCATCTCAAAGTATTTCCACTCATACAGAAAAAATCTGAAATAGCTATTATCTAGTTCGAGATAAAGCAGAAAATGTTAAAAAATATATCATATATAGTTCGACATCTCCCGATTGAAAAGACAAAGTAAAAGTTTACGAAACGACTGATACAAGTTACGAATATCCATTTGATCATACATCAAAAGAAGATATTTTCATGTATTTTCGAGTTATTGGAGTGTGTGAAGATTGAGAAGAAATTGAATTAACTTGAGCTACAAAAGTACAAGTTTGACCCGCTGAAAATTTTTTCCTACTGTTATGTCTAACATTACTGATATATTTTTGAATAAAAGTATTTAGACACACAGAAGACTAAAAATTTTTAAACAAACAAAATTTAATTTCATTAATATAAAGCACTCAAGATGGAATATTTTCCTAAAAAATACAACCCCAAAGATTTACGTAAGCGATCTATCATAGACAAAAACAAATATAAAAAAGATAATACAAATACTATTTTTTCCCAAAATATTTTATCAAGTTCAAAAAAATTATCATACAGGGATTTTTTTCTAATATATTTAAAAGACTTTTTCAATCAAAAAAGCACAATTCAAAATCGATGGAATTCTGAAATTTCAAATAATTCATATGAACAACTTTTCCTAATATATTGAAATCAACTCGACAATATTTTTTCAAGCTTTCTTTTTTTTTCAAAAAAACATCAAACAATACCCCAAGTATGATCCAATAAATTAGAAAAACACATTATTTCATGTAATAAAAAATACATCAACGCAAACCACAAAATCTTAGATTGCTACTCCTCTAGCGACCATAAAATCTATATGCCTGATTCTGATTTATATCTATATATCTTAGAACAACTTCGCATTTTATGGGAAAAATGAAAAATCATTAATGAAACAAAAATTTGATACCGATCTTTTAATCTTCAAACTTCAATTCCTTACGAAAAAATTTCACGAAGAAAAGAAAAAATTCCTTATTATGTATTAAAATATTTCGTATGAACAAAAGCTGAAGCCTTACCAATATATATCGAAGATATTGATCTTTGTTGTGGCGATGTTGCCTTACTTGTCCATCCAAAAGACAAAAGATATAATAGACACATTTGAAAAAATGCCATTATTCCGCTATGCAACCGCCAAATCCCCATAATATGAGATGAAAATGTAAATATAGCTATAAACAATTGAATAAAAAGAATATGTCCTTGTCATGATGAGGAAAGTATTAAATTAGCAAAACAATACTGATTACCGACAGATATCTACGCATTCAACAAAGAAGGATTATATACAAAATACATCCATGAAACAGCTTTTATCTGACAAGAAAGAAAAAAATACTACAACAACATAGTAGATTTTATGGAAGATATATGAAATCTAGCTGAAAAATGAGAAAAAACAATTGATATACCTTACTTAGAGGAAATAAACGAACGCTTAATACCATACAAAATAGATCAACTAATTATAAATTTACAAGAAGAAAAGCAAAAAATCATAAACAAAATCCTTGAAAATAACATAAGATACACCTCTTTAAACAGCAATTTGTCTAAATTAATAGAGGAAAACAACAAACAGCAAGAAAAGAAAACAATAGAAAGTCAACAAAGCAATAATTATGAAACAATCACAGAAAATACCGACTACGTACTTAATGACGAAAACTCGGACAATGATATCAAACAACAAATTATAGATGAATTAAATGACCTTTTACCGGATCATTTCGTATGCAATAGTCAAATTCCTTTTTGATGGAAATTACCATTTATTAAAGATATCGATTGAAATTTAAGTTTTTTTTCTGTGGAAAAAGATATTTCTCAAAAGCAAAAAGCTATACAAACATGTTTTGACTTTGTTTTACTGTCGTTAATTCGTGAATGAACTTTACAAACAAAAGAAAACTGAAACGACCATGAATATAAATTATGCGAATACGACAAACTTCCTAAAATATTGTCCGAAAACGAGAAAAAAATAAGGTATTTAATAGAATATTTTGAAACAACAACCTGAAAAAAGTTAGACAACGAAAAATTCTTAAAAATTATCGAAAATCTAACGGATGAAAACAACTCAACAATAAAAGATTTATTCAGTTTGATTAAAAATTGCAAATTTTTAATCCATGAATGAAATTTCTTAATTGCAAAATTAAAATGAACCACAAATGATATCATTAATCCAGATTTCATCGAACTATGTATCCCATGTTATTTATACAATAAATGAATAAAAATAAACGACCAAATAGTTTTTGATGAAAACGAAAAAGACAAAATTTTCAAAGAATTATTAATGCAAGAATTACTACTATCGCATACTATAAGCAATAACTTTCTAGAATATTCATATAATAAAAATGATGAATTTTTATGAGACAAACAATTATCAAAAACCCAACTTGAACAAGCTCAACGAAATATATTTTCCTTATACTGAGAAAACCCTATCAGACTAAATTTTTTAATCAATAAAACTTTTGACCAAAAAGAAATACTATTAAATAATATATTTCTAAAACAAGTCTGGAACTCCATTAGACTATGTATACAAAAAAATTTTTTACCTGAACAAATAGATAATCAATTAGACAATCAACCTGAAGATTTTGAAGACATAGATCTAATTGTATTAGAAAGATTAAAAGAAGCTTATAATGATCGAGAAAACATAAGGACATATGAAGAATATATAAACTTTTTTAACAAGTTTAAAGAATCCATCCAGAACATATTTTTTTTATGGTATTTAGAAATACAAAAAATAAACACAACGAAACATGTTCAATTTGTTTGTTCTTATTTCTTTAACTTTTTATTAACTATCTTATATCCTCTCACTCCAGAATTTATACATGCTCTACAATACATTTCCAAAAAAAACTTTATCAATCCTATCAAACCATTGCAATTAAATAAAACAACAAATTACGACATAAATATTATTTATAACACTTTCATAAAAATAAAAGAAATGAAAATAGAAAATAATATTAAACAACACGAATCTTGCAATATATTCATAAAATCAAACCCTTCAATATGCGAACTTTTCACCCAATATGAACAAATATTTATAAACTATTTCCATATTTCAGATATGAGCTATTTTAGACTTCATGAACAGGCTCCTTTATGATATGAAACTCTTTCTAATGGTATAATTACAATCTGAATCCAACCATGAAACAATAACTCATGAAAGGATAAAGAATCTCTAGAAAACATCGAAAAAGATATCAAAGATCTTGATGATAAATTAAACTTAATCAGACAACGTTTACAAATTCTACCAGAATGAGAAAATCGTAAAAAAACAGAAGAAGAATATGCAAAAACAAAAGAAAAAATCGAAAATCTAACTATAAAACATAGTTTACTTAGTAGTAAATAAGTTTTATTTTTATAATTCATTTAAAATGAAAAAGTGTCTATTTAGTATATTATTATTTACATGTTTTATCACAGGATGTACAAATAATATAGAAATAAACGACCAAAATAATATCAATTGAGAACAACAATATAATATTAAAAAAACTCTAAAAAATATCATAAAAGAACAAAGATCTTACGATAATAGTTCTGAATTATTCGTGAATATCGTTTTATTATGAAGATCTATAAACAAAAATTGAAATACTGAATATTATCTAATTGCAGACTGACAATGATTCTATATTGATGAAAGATGAAATTTGAATAACGATTGATGATTTAGCAATCTTCCAACAACTATAGAACTCGATAAAAATGGAAATCTCATAAGATATGAAACGGCTAAAGACTGAAGTGAATATGAAAGTTCAATTAAAGAAATGTTTTCAGATAAGGCTTTTGATAAACGGATAAATGCAGATTTCGATTTATCAGATTATGTCCCTCCACTAAAACAAGCGGAAGAATACTTCGGTATAAAAATAATACCAGAATGAGAAATGAATTTTAAATGCAGTTTTTGCGATAAATTACGATATTATGAACCAAACAATACGGATTTAAACACAAATGATTTAATTTATAATTACGTTTTAAACAACAACTGAAACAATACAATATATTTCAGTTCAGATTGATATTTTGAAGCTAAAGGTTCTCGAGACGAATGAAGAGGAACTCGAACTTTTGGACAAGATGAAAATACAATAATTGTATCAAATAATAATTTAGATCACATATATGATAGATACATCATAACAAATCAGACTGATAATTCTCTCAGTACAATTTTAGAAATAATTCAAAGAAGATAAAATTTTATTGAGAAAAACGAACAATAAATTATAATAAAAACTGCAAATTTTTATGATAAATTTTTGTAAAATGAAAGTCCCATCAATTGTTGCTCCAGGATGATCTCATCAAAAAGCTATAGTAGCTTCTGCATATTGAGCAGAAGAAGTGTATCTGTGAGTGCCTTTTACATCTCTTAGAATGAGACAAAACAAGCTTTACAATTTTGATGATCTAAAAGATACAATAACTCAATTACATGAACAATGAACAAAAGCTTTCCTTACTATGAACATCTTTCCAAGAAATAAAGATATCCAGATTTTTGAATCTATTACAGAAAAAATAGCTGATTGTGGCGCAGATAGTATAATATTTTCCGATCCATGAACATTTCGTATAATTAGAAAATATTTACCAAATGTACCTCTGCATTTATCTACTCAAACAACAACCTTAAATTCTGACAGTGTAAAATTTTGGTCAGATTTATGAGTAAAAAGAATTATCTTAGCAAGAGAATTACATATATCAGAAATAGAAGAAATAAAAAAAGCTGTACCAGAAATTGAATTAGAGGCGTTCATTCATTGAGCAATGTGTATGACTTACTCTGGACGTTGTCTACTTTGAGACTATTTATGATGACGTCCTGCTAATAAATGAGAATGTAACCATTCTTGTAGATTTCAATACAAAGTATTTATACAAGAAGTCAGAAGAAACTGAAAAATGCTAGAAATTACAGAAGATGAAAATGGTGAACACATTTTTTCTTCTCGTGATTTATGTACAATCGACCGTTTAAATGAACTATTACCAATCTTAGATTCAATGAAAATTGAATGAAGAAGTAAATCTGAATTTTATGTGGCGGCTACAGTTAAAGCCTATAAACATGTACGTGATTGTATAGCTAATTGAAAAACCATCAACAAAAATATTAGGGATTTAGTCGAAATGATCCCACATAGAACATATCGAGACGGTTTCTTATTTCATAATCTACAAGAATTCCCTGATTGAGAAATATCTCCAGAAGAAAGAAAAACCACAACTGAAGAATTAATCACTACTACAAAATGAACAGCCTGACCTTTATTTAATAGAAACTTCTTCGGGATTTTTTCTCAAGAAACTAAAGAAAAAAATTGAGTCGTTTACCACCATATTGACCCAAAAGAAGAATTACATCGCTGAATGAAACTAAATTTTATATCACCAAATGATATGTGAGTGTTGGAAATTACTGACATATTAGATAAAAACGGAAAACAAATAGAAAAAGGTGACTGTAATATGCAAGATGTTTATATTTCATCCAATCATAAGCTGAATTGACGAGAATGTTTATATCTTCCGCCTGAACAAATCAAATAAACAAAACAATTGAAAATTTTATACTTTTAAATACACTAAAGCTCAGAAATTTTGTTCCAAATAATTAATTATGCCATTATTAATAAACTGAATCATATTACTTGTATTTTGATTGCTTGCTGTTTATAGTACTAGCGTTTATGAATCGTTCGTTACAACCGTAAAATCAGCAAATTTTTTGGAACCAACAAATTATTATTACTTTCATCAACAACTAAAAGCTATCGTATATATTGTTGTTTTATTTTTATTGTTGCGAAATTTTCCTATAAAAACACTAAAAAATCATAAATTTGCATGAAGTATTATGATTTTAACTCTTATTTTTCAATGCTTAGTTTTTACACCTTTATGAGATTCATATAATGGAGCTAGATGATGGTTAAACATCCCACATATTCCAAGTATTCAACCTTCAGAATTTTTTAAACTCGCATATGTGATATTCCTTGCTAGTCGATTAACCAGAAAAAAGTGAGATATGAATTCCCCAAAATTTTTATTAACTTTCATTATTTTAAGTGCTTTATTATATTTTGTATTCTTATTAATTCCAGACTTTTGAACCGTATTAATAATTTGAGCCACAGCACTAGTAATGGTACGATTTTCATGATTAAAACTTAAAAAAACTTTAGCAATTTTATGAATTTGATTATGAGCATGACTCATAGCATGATTAACACTAGGACTAGTAAATGAAAAGTTTAGCTATATAACCAAGCGTTTCGAATACTTTTTTACAACAAATAAAAACAAAATCGAAGAAGAAAGGGAAAGAACTTGATGGCAAACTACACAAGCATTAATTGCAATTTGATGATGAGGATTTTTTGGAAATTGATATGGAAACGGTCTTCAAAAATATTCAAATCTACCTGAAGCATACTGCGACTTTATATTCGCCGCATTTTCCGAAGAAATTTGATTCGTCTGAAATTTATTCCTAATAGCTCTTTATATTCGAATGTTTCGATATGTATTAAAACATTTGCAAAAAGTTAAAGATCCTCAATTAAAACTAATATGAGTCTGAATTATTTCTCTCATTATTATACAAACTTTCGTAAATATGTGAGTAAATATTCAAATTATCCCAACAACATGAATCACTTTGCCTTTCATAAGTGCATGATGAAGTTCTTTGATGGTAAATTGTATAGAATTATTGTTACTCTATAAAATATTAAAAACTGAAAACAAAATTTTACCTGTAAGATAACACAACTATGAATTTTTTAATCGAAGAGAATCAACAAATACATACAGGTAAAACATACCGCCATAATTTTCAATGATACAATTTTGAGGAAGAAAATTGTATATTTTATGTATGGCACAAAAAAGAGATAAAACTAATAGAATCAAAAAATTTATGATCAACAATGAATGTTTTCTTTATAAAAGATTGAAATTTAAATATAAACAAATTAACAAATGGTATCAAATCCTGAATTTTAACAGCCTGTCAAATTTTCAACGCTTTTGATGAAGATAATTGATGATTTTATAATTTCTTACCATACTTTCCTACTAAAGCCCTAGGAGAAAAAAATGAAATATTCACTAAATTATGATTAAATATCTCATTATCAAATAGTTCAAAATGAGTTTTAATTAAAAACAATGAAGCAGATAGCAAAATTATAATTGAAGATTTAAATACAGAATGACAAATTTGATTTCTTTTCGGATTAATCCTATTATATTGAAAATTTGAAAACAAATGAGAAAAACTATCTGCCATTAAAATACAACTCCCTCTCTTTTGACAATTCTTATCCACTTGAGATACGATAAAAAATATACAAAAAAAACTACAAAATGAATGAATTTTCATTCAAATTTCAGAAAATATTCAATGAGATAAACATACATATGAAATAACCAGTAATGATTATGAATTACTAGAAATCTTTTCTCAACTCTACCTTCCTGTTGAAAATTTCTCACAAATCACTAAAAGAGAACAAGCTCAAGAAGCTATTAACGCATTGAAAGTTTTTCTAGAAAAATTTTGAAAAAATGAGTTAATAAAAACTATTAATAATTCTTGTTTAAAATTACTACAAAAAATCTAATACGGGTGGTTGGTGTAGTG
>JAEEGL011852261.1_pt1 | contig 19960 bp, 18 predicted proteins | sample 9134231 | NCBI WGS metagenome assembly JAEEGL01 (sample SAMN16246548, study PRJNA631951) | gut metagenome | biome: gut microbiome; feature: rumen; material: fiber-attached | host: Bos | place: Iran: Karaj | collected 2018-10 | reverse complement strand
TGCGTATTAGCTGGCCAAAAGTCTGAAATGTCTTTTTCTGGATAGCCGAGAATCGTGATGTAATTCGAAAGCGCATCGATCCAGACATACATCACTTGCGAATCGTCGCCCGGAACTGGAACACCCCACGCAACCGATTCTTTTGGACGCGAAATCGAAACGTCCGGCATGTCTTTGAGGAGATTTAAAAATTCTTTTTTGCGGAAAACTGGCGTAATTTTCATTTCGTCAGATTCGATCGCTTCGCGAATGCGGTCTTTGAAATCGGAGATGCGAAGATAGTAATTCTCTTCGCTGAGTTTGACGTACGGTTTTTTATGATCTGGGCAGACGCCTTCGTTTTCTTCATATTCTTTGTCAGTAATGAAACCCTCGCAGCCTTCGCAATACCACCCCTCATATTTGCTCTTATAAATATGGTCGCTGAGTTTTTCCCAAATCTGCTGACAGCGGCGTTCGTGATCGGCATCAGTCGTGCGCACGAAATCCGTATATTCTACGCCAAGAGAATGAATGAAATCTTGGAATTTTTGCGAGTTCTGATCAACGTATTCTTTGACTGGCATGTTATTGTCGGCGGCTTTCTTATAAATCTTGCTGCCATGCTCATCGGTGCCAGCCTGAAGGCGAACATTCTCGCCCTGCATCATCATATATCTACGTAACACGTCCGCAAGAAGATAGTCCATCGCATGGCCAAGGTGCGGATTACCATTGACGTACGGGATTGCTGTAGTGATGTAGATATTTTTCATGAAAAATATTATAACACCGTATCTGTTATCGCGCTAGTTATCGGTACTGGATGCGCGTGGAGAGCGCGTGCGTAATAGCGGCGGCCAAAGCATCGGCAGCATCGTCCGGTTTGACGATTTCTTTCATATTAAGATATTTGCGCACGGCTTCCTGCATGTCCTTTTTCTTGGCGCGGCCGTAGCCGGTCATCGTCATTTTGATTTGCAGCGGCGTGTATTCATAAATTGGAAGATTGCGCTTGCGCGCTACGAGCATACAGACACCGCGCGCTTCGGCGACCGTAATACCGGTTGTAATGTTTTGGTTAAAGAAAAGCTTTTCGATCGAAACTTCGTCGGGATTCGTTTCGTCAATAATCTGATTGAGTGATTCATAAATGTCTAGCAGACGGTCGGCGGTCGGAGTGTGGGCTGGCGTAGAAATAACACCCGCCGTGACCATATGCGGTTGCTTATGTGTTGTAAAACTTACAACACCAAAACCACAGATGCCGGTACCTGGATCAATCCCGAGAACTTTCTTGGTCGACATATTATTAGTTTAGCACGCTAAGCTGTTCTGCGCTTTCGACGAAAGTGGACGACGATAAATTTGCGGATTTCTTCGCGGAATTGCCAAATTATATACGCGACGGCCGTAGCGCCCAACAAAACCAATGCGCCAACCGCGATAAAAATGCGTGGGTTATCGTAGTGGCCTTCTTTGACCGGTTCGACCGGGTATTCTTGTGCAGTATTCTTATAGACTTTGCGGCAGCGATTCGTTTCTGGATTGCGTTCATAACCTTCAGGACAATCCTTAGTTGTCGATACTTCGTTTTTCTTACAGCGACCGGTGGCGGGATTTAGATAATAGCCGGCTTCGCAAGTCTTCGCGACTTTGGCGACCGGCAGATTTTTGCAGCGACCGGTGAGCGGGTTCAGAATTTTACCCTCAGGACATTGCTTAATAATGGCCTCGCCGAGACTTTCCTCGTTAATGCAGTTCCCTGTTTCCGGATTAATGATTTTTCCCTCCGGACAGCTGCGAAACTCCTGATAAATATTCTCCGCGGCCGGAGTCGGAGCATAGGTGACGCGCCACTCGTTTTCAAAGCGCGCAAGAGCTGTGCCTTTTTTCTGACCGTGCGGATAATTTATCGTATCGATAGCGCCCTCATCGTCGAGCAAAGATATTTGCTGGTCTTTGGTTGGATTTTTTGTAAGCAGAATATCCCGGAGTGCCAAGAATTCATTCGCGGCAATTGTGCCGGTCAGCGAATAATCTTTTTTGTAATTCAGACGGCAACCGTCGAGCACAATTGCGTCCGCAGTCGGATTAAATATCTCGACAAATTGTTCGGCGGAGTTCTCATTGTAATAGCCGAGAACCTCAGTGATACGAAGGCCAGCACAGCTCACTTTTGGCACTTCTGATTCTGATTCTGGCTCTGGCTCTGGCTCCGGGTTCGAGTCCGATGCATCCGCTGGGTCAGTCGCCTCAATCTCTACGAGCGCCGCGACCGTAGGCTCTGGATAGTATTTTTCTAGGCAGTAGCCCTCGTCATTCTCGCAGACGAGCGCCGTATTATTGTCTTCGATCTTCGTGGCAAATTTTGGAAGGGACTTTTCGCAAACCGTTTTGCCCCAACAAATCTCGTCGGCGATTTCTTCGCCGAGCATCAGGACGAGGCGACCGGCCGTCGAAGCGAGGCCGCTCGAGCTAAAGTTATAGAGATACGCGTCCGGCGACTCTTGAAACTGCGGACTTTTTGAATAGCCGAGCACTAAGCGATCCTCGACGAGCGCCAAATTATCGAAACTCAATGAGCCCGCTTCGTTGTCATTGCTATTGTAATAGATTATCCGATAATCGCTGAGATCGAGCGGGTCGGCACTTTTCTTTTTGAGTTCGATAAAATCGTAGTTTTGCGGCGAAACGTCATCTTTGTAACCGGCATTGATGGCCGAAAAAACGAGCGGCGGCTCAGAGTCGGCGACACAAAAATGCGCGCAGGAAAATAGTCCAATTATTAGCGCTGGAATAATACTAAAAATATATTTTTTATTTTTCATACGAGCATAGTATTTTTAGCATCAGAAAAGCTCAAGCATAAGCATGGAAAAATCCCTGTTATGATATAATAAAAGCATGAGCGACATCGTTTGTATCGCTACACTCGTTTTAGCCGCAATTGCTCAAGCGTCTTTGCAGCTTGGTATCGGCGGTTTGATTTTGCTTTATCATAATAGCCTCGGCAAACATCGCCGCCGCAAAACACGTTTCTTGGCGCGCAATTACATCCTCGGCACTTGCGCCATCAGTTTCCTCGCCATTTGTGCTTTTTGCTTCCTAATTAGCAATTTCTTTAACGGCGCCCTGCGCACGGAATGGCTCGTGATTTGCGTCGGCGCACTCGTAGCCTGTGCGGTGATCATGTGGCTCTTTTACTATCGCGGCGGCAAGCAATCGACCGAATTGTGGCTGCCAAAAAGTATTACGAATTTCATCCGCCGCAAGGCGCGCAAGACCGATGATGGGATCGAGGCCTTCTCGCTCGGACTTTTGAGTGGCTTCGCCGAATTACCAATCAGCATCGCCGTCTGTTTCGTGGCGGCCAATAGCGTCCTAAATCTAAGTACGCAGTGGCAAGTTTTAGCCGTGCTCAGCTACATTCTCGCAACAACATTACCGATGCTAGTCGTACGCATCAAGATCGTTTCGGGCCAATCCGCCATTGACGCACAGCGTTGGCGCGTACGCAACAAGGCTTTCGCGAAGATTATTTCCGGTAGCAGTTTTATGCTCCTGGCGGTATTTATTGTTGCATTTTGGGTGGTGTAAAATGGCATTCAAAAAGCATAAAATCAGTTACGAATATAGCACGGAAGGCATAAAGGCTACGATTTTGCGCCAAGCAAAAAGCCTGAAAATTCCGAGCGGCTGGGCGCAACAAATCGCCGATCGCGTCGCCGAAAAGACGGACAAATGGATTGCCGATAAAGCTATCGTCACAGAGGATGATTTACGCAAAGTAATAATAAAGGAACTCGATAAGCTAAATGCTGATCTCGCTTATGCTTACCGAAATCATGATAAAATAATATAAGATGAAAAAACGTTTTGATTTTGATTTAGCAGTGATTGGTAGCGGCGACGCCGGTGGCGAAGCAGCGCTAATCGCAGCAAAGGCTGGGCTCAAAGTCGCATTGATTGAAGCTCGCAAATGGGGCGGTTCGAGCCTCAATTCTACGAACGTGCCGTTCGGCGCAATGATGCATGCCGCGCGCACTTACAAAAACGCCAAAGATGGCGCCGAATACGGAATTTCAAGCAACGGTTTGCGCTTCAACTTCCCTACTATTATTAACTGGAAAAATACCGCCGCAAAACGTGCGGGCGCGAACAGCAAAAAGCTTTTTGAAGAGAATAATATCACCTGCATTCACGGTGCAGCGCGTTTTATTTCCGCTGAAGAAATTGCAGTCGGTAGCCAAACGATTCGCGCGAAAAAATACTTAATCGCGACAGGCGCATCAACCGCCGATACTGGCATTACGATTCCAGAAAACACCGATTATTTGTTACCAGAAGGCGTCACAAATCTCACGCGCCAACCGCGCAGCGTCTTTGTCGTTGGCGCTGGTTCGACCGGCTGTGAAATCGCACAGTTCTTTGCGGCGCTCGGTAGCGAGGTCGTCATCGCAGACATTGCCGGACGTCTCCTCCCGCGCGAGGACGAAGAGGTTGGTCAGGTCATGGATGAAGTATTTAACCGTGACGGGATTAAGGTCTTAACCCAATCTCGCGTCGTAGCATTGCAGAAAGACGGAATCGAAAAACGCGTTATCTTTATGCGCGGTGGCCAAGAAAAGTCGATCAAGGTCGATTGCGTCGTGCTCTGCACCGGGAGTGCACCAAATGTTGATCTCGGCCTCGAAAATGCCGGTATAAAATATACCACAAATGGTATAAAAGTGGACGAGACGATGATGACGAATGTCCGCAATATTTATGCGGCTGGTGATATAACCGGAGGCATTAGCTCGACCGAAAAAGCCGTATTTGATGCACGTGTTGCTGTCGCTCACATTATCGGGAAATCTAAGCTCGTCCGCAATTACACTGGTCTTATTCGCGTTACCAATACTCTGCCGGAAGTTGCCCAAGTTGGCGTAAGTGAAGATGACTGCATTCGTCGCGATCGCAAAATCAAGAAACTCGTCATGCCGCTACAGGCCGTTCAACGCTCGAATATCCAAGGCTTCTACCATGGCTTCATTAAACTGATCTTCGGCAAGAATGGCGTCCTAATTGGCGGCACCGTGATGGCGCCAGATGCTGCAATTGTCGCTCAGGAATTAGCCTATGCCGTCCGCTACGAAATGACTGCCGAAGAGATTGCTGCGGTCCCACACCCGATGAATGATTGGGGCGAACTAATCCGTAGCGCCGCTGAAAGAATGCAATAAAAAAATAGCCCCTGAAGGCTTTTAAAAAACTTGGTGGCGGGGGTTGGATTTGAACCAACGACCTTCTGGTTATGGGCCAGACGAGCTACCAGGCTGCTCTACCCCGCGACGTACTGAGTAATTATATCTCTAGCTGAATAAAAAGTCAAGCCACTCTTCGAAGTTGCTGCGCTTCGTGGTCGGCGAATCGAATTCTTGGTACTTATTCTTGGCGGAAGCGGTATTCTTAGGCATCACAACCATCGTCTCGCCAGGTAGCATTTTGCCCTGCTTGCTGCGCGCCATGATCTCCTGATATTCCGCCGTGCCGTAGTACTGTTTTTCGAGCTCGAGCGTATCGACCTCAACCTCGAGGCGGGCCTTTTCGAGACGCAAATTCGCGAGCTTCTGCTCGAGTTGCCAGTTACGCGTAGTCGCCGTGATCGTGCTGTAGATGCAAGCGGCTGCAAAAACAAGCGCTACGACCGTAAAGATATTCGTCAAAGTAAAAATATCTTTTTTGGAGTAGTAGCGGAAACGTCGCAACTGAGTCTTTAGCCTCTCCAAAATGCTCATGGATATATTATAGCATCCCCTTACGGATATTTGGATGCTCAGGCACGGCGTTCGCTTGGCCCGTCTTCACGGGCGAGCGCCGCCTCGTACTCGGCAGCAGCCTCCGTAAGTCCTGTGCATCCCAAAAATCCGTAGGCGGCTGCTGTGATATAATCATAAGATATGGGGGCATAGCTCAGTGGTTAGAGCAGTCGGCTCATAACCGATTGGTCCCTGGTTCAAGCCCAGGTGCCCCCACCAGATTCCGCGCTTCAAAATAGGCGAGCCACTGAGGCTCGCCAATTTTTATTCTAGATCCGATTCATCAAATGGATGCGGGCAAAGCTCCGCGACGGTATATTTTTCGAAATTACCTTCATTCGAATAGAAGTACAGCGGCACGTCCTTATCGAACAGCTCGCTGATGACCTGCCTGCAACCAAAGCAACTGGTACTAATCTTGTTGCTATCTGCGCATAAACAGTGCAATTCCTTGAAGTCGCCCTTCTTGTAGCCCTGGCTGATTGCGCTCAAGATTGCGCTTCTTTCAGAGCAAATTGACGAGCCATAAGCGGCATTCTCGACGTTTACGCCCGGAATTTCCGTACCGTCTTTCATGATTAGAATCGTAGCTACCCTAAAGTGCGAATAGGGGCTATACGAATTCTCCGCAAGCTTCAACAGTTTATCGATCATCATTTTTCTTCACCTCCAAACCGTACAATGCATCCAGAAAAAATAATAAAAAACGACTCACATTTATCACCTCCTTGGTGTGAGTATGTGTTAATATTATAACATCATTTTTGTGTTTTGTTAATACCTGGCCAATTTACCCCACCATAGAGCCATTAATCCTTTACTTTTTAGCGTTTTTGTGGTATAATTAGGGGATGAGTTTTAAGAGCATCGCCATTACTGGCACAAAAGGAAAAACCACTGTTAGTTATCTCGTAGATAACATTTTGTTGGCACTAAAAAAGAATACGATTCGCGTCGATACGACGGGCCATTTTGTAAATGGCGAGCGTAAGAGTACGCTCGAGGAAAGCAAAGAAATCTGGCAGCTCGTGCCGACGGTTTGCCCTGGGCGCTTTTTATGGGAACTAAAGAACTTCACGAAAGAAGAGCGCGACAATACCGTCGCGGTGCTCGAGAGCAGTCTTGGCTGTAGTAATCCGGCCGGTATGGGTTATCGCTCTCACGACATTGGCGTTTGGACAAACGTGATGAAAGACCACCTCGGCTCGACGCTACGCCTCAACAGCCGCGCCGATATTGCCGACGCAAAGGAATTTGTTTTTAACCGCATCGGCGACGATGGCTATGCCGTCTTTAATGCTTGCGATGACCTCGTCTGTAGCAAGCTCGGTGAAATTTGGAACAAAAGCACGCTTATCCCCGTTATTCTCGACGAAAATAAGATCGAAATGGATATCGACAAGCACCTCGCGGATGGCGGCGTCGCTTTCGTCTTGCAAGGCACGAAGATTTTGCTTCGCAACAAGAATGAGGACAGTTTGGTCTACGATGCGAAGGATCTCCCTTGGGCTTTCGAGGGCCATTATGCTCCTTCGATGATTAACCTTACGTTTGCGATTGCAACTATTTACGCAGTATACGAAGGCAACTTCCCTGCTGGTTTAAGTGAAATCGTCGACAAGCTCCGCCTCGATCCATATGGTGGCCGCGTCACGGTTCTCAACGCAAAGAATGGCGCGACAATTATTGCCGACTATGCCCACGAGACCGAATCGCTCACTTCGGTGGGTCATCTCGCGAGACTCATTGCCGATAAAAAAGGCGGCAAGACGATTGGCGTAGTTCGCTTGGCTTATGACCGCACAAACGAATTAATCGACGAAACTGGTCAAGCAATCGGCAAGGCTTTCGACGAAGTAGTCGTGTATGACAAAATTGATGGCTATTGGCGCAAGCCACAGAAGCTATCCGGCTTCTCTCGCTTCGTTCAAGAAGTGGGCCGCATCTCCGGCTTATTGAGTGCGGCGGTCAAAAAGACCAATCCGAATGTCGATACGATTTTGCGCGAAGACGAAGCACTCGAATTCGCCGCGAAGAAGGCTGGAGAGAATGACGTCGTCGTCGTAATCGTGAACGACAATGTCAAACGCTCGGTTGACTGGATTCGCGAAAAATTCGAAGCAGATTTCGCCTAATAATTAATCGTTTAACGAGAACAAAGTCGGCGCTAAGACTGGCAATTCGCTCGTCTTTCCGCCGATTTTTATTTGGGCCGATTCTTTGCCTAAGTTTACCGCCACGACCTCGTGGCCGTTTTTGGTTGTACGCGCCACGGCGATGATATTGTTCGAGCTACATTCGCAACGCACAATTTCGCTGCCGGCCGGAAAGAGCTTAGCGAATTGCCTTAGCGCATAGTAGATTGGCGTGAGAATAAAATCGTCGCCTGCTTCATTGAGGATAACCGGACTCTTAACAAAATTTTTGCAGTAGCTTGGCCCGCCACGATAATCCAGCAACATATTCCAATCAATCCAAGCACAAGTGCCGCAATTAATATCCGTCATTATTTCTTTTAAATATAGCGCAGCATCTTTGCGCCACTCTTCCTCGTCGTATGGCGAGAAGCCGCAACACATTTCCGAACTTACCATTAGCGTGTCTGGATATTTTTGATGGACTGCCCACATTTGCTCTGGACAAGTACCGTCGTACCAATGGAAGCAAAGACCGGCATCGATTCCTGGCAACAGCTCGTCCGCAACGCGAGCCAAGTTCTTTTTGTTATGATCCCAAAGTAAAAGTTTTGGTCCGAGGCCGGATAATTCTTTTGCGAGTTTACGCTGAGCGCGGAACGAGTAGCGACAGGATTCCCAAATCTGGCGCGCGAAAGGCTCGTTTTGCGGCGAGAGGTAATCGATCATAATCCCCTCTTTCTTGTAGGCGTTAAGCCACCTGCGTAAATACTCAGCATAGGTTTTATAGTGCCACGGTTTGAGCTTGCCGCCAAACCGACGCATACGCAAAAACTTTAGACAACTCGGCGGCGACCATGGCGCCGCAACAAAAGTTAACATTTTCATTTTGTTAACTTTTCTTAACATTGGCAATAAGTATTTTTCGTCGTGCGCAATCGAAAAATCCGCAAGATTACTGTGCTTCGTATATTCAAAAGGCGCGAGGCAAAAATCGCAACTACCAATCGGGATTCTACACCAACGATAGTCGAGTCCGTTTTTGCCGTAGTAGGCATCGAGGAACTGTTTTTGCTTGGCGGGGCTTAGCTTCGCAAAATTATAGGCTGTCGCTTCAGTGAGAGCGCCGCCCATGCCCCGCCAAGTGCCGAGCGGGAGATTTTTGCGGACTGTAATTTCAATGCTCATCTGTCCGTATTATAATAAAACTATGTTAGAAGCACAAAACGCACAGATTCCATACGAAAGAAAACCTGGAAAAATCCACTCGTTTTTCGCGCTCAAATTCCACGAGGGCGATGAAGACCGCGCAAAAGTCGAGGCGATCGAAGCGGCACTGAATAAAGCCGGCATCGAAATAACGCTCATGGCGCGCGACGTCGAAAAATGGGGCGAGGCGAAAATTCCAGAAGGCAAAACCTTGATGCGGGATTACGCCTTTCCAGCGATGCAAAAGTGCGACTGTAACATTATCGAGTTTAGCGAAAAGGGCGTGGGCCTCGGCATGAACGCCGGCTATTGTTTCGCGATCGGCAAGCCGATTTATATTATCGCAAAACCAGGCAGCGACATTTCGACGACGATGGCAAACGTTGCCGAAAAAGTAATTTTTTACGATAGGCCAGAGGATTTAATTGAGCCATTCACGCAAATTGCAAAGAACTTCCCGCGCGTGATTTTAGCTTCCAGCTCGGTGTATCGCAAGCAGCAGATGATTGACGCAGAAATTCCGTTCGAGGTGATTGCAAGCAATGCAGATGAAACGCCGGATACTAGTAAATCGTTCGAGAATCAACTCGCGGAAATCGCAATGCGTAAAGCGACGACCGTTCTGGATGCAACGCGCGAACGCGGCCTGAGATTGATTCTTGCTGCCGACCAGAATACCGTGTTTGACGGAAAAATGTACGGCAAGCCGAAAAGCATCGAAGAGGCGCGCGCACTCGTAGCAAAAATGCGCGGACGAGACGACATTTATGAATATACCGGAAACGCCTTCTTGCTAGCCGATGGCGATAAAATCCTAGAAAAAGTCAACGTCACCGACATTGCGCGCTTGGCGATAGACAATATTTCCGACGACGAACTTGATGCCTATATCGCAGACGGACGCTGTATGAGTTGCTGTGGTTCCCTCGTGGTAGGCAACAATCCATTTGTACATATCATAGAAGGCCGCAAATCGACAGCAAAAGGTATTACTTTGGAACTCGCCGACGAACTGCTGAAGCGTCTAACGAATCAAAAGTAGCCAAACCATCAGCGGCATAATGCCGATTGAAAGCGCAGTAGAAATTGTGACTAATTCGGAAGACTCAATGTCGTTGCCACCATATTTTGCTGCGAAAAGACCAAGGCTCGTCGCGGTCGGCAAAGCCTGAATGAGCGTACAGACATAGACGACTTCATCCGGAAAACTGAGGGCGCGCAAAAGGCCGTAAGTAATCAGCGGGCCGAGAACGAGCTGGATGATAGCGGTAAGCATGAGGCGCCATTTTTTGAGGAGCTTGAAGAATTTCGCATGGCTAAGCATGAAGCCAATACAAATTACCGACAGGGCCGTCGTAGCATTGCCAGTGAATTGCGCGGCATCAGTAATGAAGCTCGGCAATTTAAAACCGGTCAGGAATAGCGCCATGCCAGCGGCAACGGCGAGGATGTTTGGATTCGTAATGATGCCGAGAAATAGCTTCGGCGTGACCTTGCGCTGGAACAAGAAAACGCCGTAAGAAAAGAGTGCAATATTAAACGCAATAATGAAGCCACAATACGGGATGATACCCTGCTGGCCAAAGGTGCTCGCAATGATTGGATAGCCGAGAAAAGTAGCGTTATTAAAAATGAAAGCAAATTGCGATTCGAAACGCAGCTCGCCTTTGTAGAAATACTTGTTGAAGACAATGCGCGAAACGACGACGAGCGAGAACATCACAATTGCGCCGGCGAGAAGGCCTTTGAAGAACATGTCGGAAGTGGCCTGATCGAAGGTGCTCGGAAAAGCGACGAACAGCGAGGCTGGCATAAAAATCGTCAGCAATAAATTGACGAGTGTCTTATTAAACTTCGTATCGATCAGTTTGACTTTACCCAAGAAAAATCCGAGCGCGAGAATCAAGGCGATGGTGCCGAGTCGTGAATAAAAATCTGATAATTCGATTTGCATTAGTTGTAGCCCTCCGCTTGCATTTCAAATAGTGTTTTATAGACGCCGCGACGCTTCGCGACCAATTCGTCGTGTGTGCCGGATTCAATAATTTTCCCCTCTTTCAAGACGATAATCTGGCTGGCTTTGCGGACAGTCGAAAAACGGTGCGAGATGATAATCGTCGATTTGCCCTTTTGGGCTTCGATGATGTTTTTGAAAATTTGGTATTCAGATTTTGCATCAATTGCCGAAGTCGGCTCATCGAGCAAAAGAACATTCGGTGCACGGAAGAGTGCGCGCGCGACAGCTAGGCGCTGCCATTGTCCGCCAGACAAATCGGTCGTCGAAGTTTCGTCAAAATCCTTAGACATAATTTGGTTCAGGCCCTTGTCGTAAGTCGCGGATAGGTTTGCGAGGTCGGCCTGGGCGAGCGCTAATTCGATTGCCTTGCGATTATAATTTTTGCTCGTGTCGCCAAACCAAACATTCTCGCCGAGCGTAGCGAATTCGTAGCGCGAATAGTCTTGGAAAAGCGCACCGAGCTGAGCTAAATAACTCTCGCGGTTGATTTTCGAGAATGGTTCGCCGTTAATCAGGATGACGCCCTCGGTCGGTTCATAGGCGCCGATAAGCAACTTAATGAGCGTAGTTTTGCCAGCGCCATTCTCGCCGACAATGGCGAGCGAATCACCAGGCGCGAGCGTAAAGCTGACGTTGTCGAGCGCCTTGACGCTCGTATTCGGATAACTGAAGGAGACATTTTTAAACTCGATAGTCGGAATGTCAGTGATTTTTAAATCGCCGCTTGGCTTGGCCGGAGTTTCCATGAACTCCATGAAGTCGGTCGCATTGACGAGGTTTTCGTTGACGGATGCGATGTTATTAAACAAGCTCGAAATATTACCGTTAAGCTGATTGAGGAGTGTGCGCACGGTAAAGAACTGGCCGATGGCGAGCTTTTCGTTAATGATTTGAATCGCGACAAAGATGAGAACGCCGAAGCTCGCGACGGTCTCAAGAATATTCGAGCCAAAGCGTGGCCACAAGTAGCGGCGCTCGTCAATAATGTCTTGCTCCTGACTGTGGCGGTTGGCTTTGATCATGCGCTTAACGAGATAGTCGCCGAGACCGTTCATTTCAATTTCGAGAGCATTGTTGGAATTGGTAATTTTGCTTTCGATGTTCCAAGCGATGCGACGATCGCGCGTAAACTCGCGCCAGTTGCGGCGACGTTTGGCGGACAAGCGAAGTGTAAGAATCGAGGATGGAATTGCCGAAACAACGACAACAATCGTAACGATCGGAGAGACCGTGAGTGTCGCGACGACGACCGAAATAAGACTAATGATCGCCGAAGCGACATTAATCACGCTAGTCGAGATAGACGGAATCGAATATGCAAAATCTTTGACGCGATTGAATTTATCAGCGAATTCCCTGCTTTCGCGCACGCGTAGCGGAATTTCGATATATTTCGTAGTGACCATCTTACTAACGTAGATATAGACATCCTGGTAGGTACGGAGCGACAAGAATCCATTGATTGTGCCAAGGACAATATCGACGAGTTGGACGCCAAGCAATACCGCAGCTAGCACGATAAACGGCACAAAATCACGCGTGACGATTGCGTTTGCAATCGCCGTGACAGCCGAACCGGCTAGAATTGCCGTAATCGACGGGAGGACAGAGTTATAGATGCGGTAAATGACAAAGAAAATCGTGCGCGCGCCAACCGCTTTACGATAAATCCGCGTGACGTAGAAAAGCGACTTCAGCGAGATGCGCGGGTAGTTCGGATTTTTGCGCTCCGCACTACGACGCTGAACGCTTTCGGCATGCCTCAATTTGACTTTTTGAAAATGTTTTGCCATTACTCCACCGTGACTGATTTAGCAAGATTGCGCGGCTGATCGACATCATTGCCGCGTTCGACTGCGATGTAATATGCGAGCAGCTGCTGGAGAGTATTCAAAAGAATCGGCGCGAGAAGTTTGATTGGGCTATCGATGCGTACAACATCATCAGCTTCAATATCGGTCTTGGAATTCGTAAGAATAATTGTCTTGCCGCCGCGCGCGCGTACTTCATGCAGACCGCCGCAAGCTTTGTCGTAGAGCCAGTTGTCGAGAATCGTGAAAACTTCGAAGAAGCGGTCGTCGATAAGCGCGATTGGGCCGTGCTTGAGTTCTCCGCTCGCGTAACCTTCGGCGTGAATGTAGGAAATTTCCTTGAGCTTAAGCGCGCCTTCGAGCGCAATTGGATAGGCCGTGTCGCGACCGAGATAAAGCGCGTCGTCGTACTTAGCATATTTCTTTGCGAGCTTCTCCATCGTCGCGCGATGAGTATTGAGCGTCTTTTCGATTTCTTCTGGAAGAATGGCTAGTTCGCGCGTATACTCAGCAATCAACTTCGGATCACCGCCATGATACTCCGCGAGCATACCGCCAAACATCAGCATCGCGACAACTTGCGCCGTGAAGGCCTTGGTCGAAGCGACGGAAATTTCTGGGCCAGCGTGAACGTAAGTACCGCCGTCGACTTCGCGCGCAATCGTCGAGCCGACAACGTTGACGATACCGAGCGTTTTAACGCCGCGCTTCTTGATTTCGCGAAGACAGGCAAGCGTATCGGCAGTCTCGCCAGATTGCGAGACAATAAGCGCCACAGAATTTTTCGGAAGATGGAAACTGCGATAACGGTATTCGCTAGCAATCACAACCTCAGTCGTGAGATCTGGCACGAGTTGTTCCATGAAGTAGGAGGCAAGCAAACCGGCGTAATAGGCCGTGCCACAGCCAACAATCACGACATGATTAATATCGCGCATTTCTTTTTCGGTAAGGTTCGGACCACCGAGGTGCATCTTGCCAAGTTTCGGATTAATGCGGCCGCTCAAAGTATTATGAAGCGTAGTCGCCTGCTCCATGATCTCTTTGAGCAAGAAATGGTCGTAGCCACTCTTTTGGATCTGTTCGATGTCGCCCTCGATCGTCTCCGGCTTGCTATTCACGTGCTTAAGGTCGAGGCTAAAGACATCGGCGCCATCCTTCGTACAGACGGCAAGCTCGCCATCGTTGAGGTAGATTGCTTCGCGAGTGTAGCCGAGGAGCGCCGAAGCGTCGGAAGCAATGAGGGTTTCATTTTTGCCGAGACCAATGATGAGCGGCGAGCCAAGGCGAGCCACAACAATCGTGCCTGGTTCTTTTGGCGAAAAGACCGCAATGCCATAAGTACCGCGTACGCGCTTGAGTGCTTTCGCAACGGCGTCTTTTAGTGAAGTACCGTCTTTGTAATTACTATCAATAAGCGCAGCAAGAACTTCCGTATCAGTATCGGAAGCAAACGCGTAATCCTTTAGCTCGGCCTTGAGCTCTTTGTAATTTTCGATGATGCCGTTATGGACGAGATAAATGTTGCCAGCGTGGTGCGGATGAGCGTTCGTCTCGGTGACGCCACCATGAGTCGCCCAGCGGGTGTGACCGATGCCGAGGTGACCAGTTTGCGGCTCTTCGTCGAGCACGCGACTGAGCTCAGCAATTTTGCCGACCGCGCGCGCAAGGTGCGCTTCGTTATTGTCGTCGAGCGTAGCAATACCGGCCGAATCGTAGCCACGATATTCCAAACGGCGCAAACCGCCAACGAGCACGTCCTGTGCCGCTTTTTTACCTACATAGCCCACGATTCCACACATAAAAACCTCCTGACTGTATGCTTATATTTTAGCATAAACGCGACTCTTATGTGACGCTTGACAATCAGAGAGGGATTAGATACAATGATAGTTACGATCCCCTGTAGCTCAATGGTGGAGCAAGAAGCTGTTAACTTCGAGGTTGTCAGTTCGAGTCTGACCGGGGGAGCCATTTTTTTATATAATGAAATTATGATTTTGAAATTATTTTTTGCAATGGCCGACGGCCTCGATAATAAGGCCCACAATATTTCCGTCCTGCTCGACAGTAACAATGAGCTATTTTTCGCAGAAAACAAGAAAGAAGCAATCGAGAAATTTAAGGCTCTCTTCAACGGCACACTCCAGACCGGCGCTATCGGCTACGAAGACAATAACGAAACAATTCTCTATGCCCACTGCTCTCTCTATTCCATTCCGGAAGGCTGGAGTTATGTGCCGTTCGATCAGTTGAACGACAAAAATTGCAGCGATTACAATAAAATCCGCGCAATGGTTGAAGACTTAGGCTACGAGGCTAGTCGCTAATATCCGCGTCCTGCGTAATGATGATTTCGTAGTCTGGGATTGCGTCTTTGAGCTCGCGACTAAACTTCGCAAAATACGCCTGGCGATTCTCCGGCACAAAATCTATAACAACGTCGAGATGGATCGTCCGATCATTAAAGTCGGCATGGAAACCATGAAGTTGAATAATATGCTCGTACTTGTCGGCGATTGTCTTAGTTGTGTGCCAAAGTTTTTTGACGTCCGGATTGTCTAGGTCGATTGCATAGACGCCGACCGAGCTGATGATAACTTTGTATTTTTTGTAAATCACTTTTTGGATATCGCGCGAAAGGTGGTCAATTTGCGAAGCCTTGAGATGGCGGTCGACTTCAATATTGACCGAAGCGAGCGTAACGCCATTGCCATAGTCATGGAGGATTAAATCGAAGGCGCCATTCACGTCGGGAATCTCCGCGATGCTCTGCTTGATTTTGCGCGAAAGCTGCGCGTCTGGGCGCTGGCCAAGAATTGTACTAAAGGCACTACGCAGAAGTTTGATGCCGGAATACAAAATGAAAAGCGAAATGCCGGCCGCAAGATAAGCTTCAACCGACCAGCCGGTCAAATAGAAAATAATAATTGCGACAAGTGTGGCGGCAGAAATAATTGCGTCATAGAGCGCATCGATGCCAGAGCCGACCAGTGAGCTAGATTGTAATTTTTTGCCGCGCGCGCGAACATAAAGACCGAGCAGAATCTTCACGATAATTGCAGACACGACAATAATAATCGTGCTCGTCTGATAGTTGGTCGCTTCCGGCACGATGATCTTGTGAACCGATTCAACAAGCGCAGTCAGACCAATATAAATAATCAAGACCGCAATAATAATCGTGCTCAAATACTCCGAGCGGCCATGCCCCATCGGATGTTCTTTGTCTGGCGCTTTATTGGCAAAATGCACGCCGATAATCGTGACGACACTCGACATGATGTCGCTCAAGTTGTTGACGGCATCAATAATAATCGCAATCGAATTTGATAGCAAGCCGACGACGATCTTAAAACCGGACAAAACGAGATTCGCGAGAATGCCGAGAAGCGAAACGCGAACAATGCTACGACTACGACTCTTCACTATTTAGCGCCTTCGTGCTTGAGCACGGAAATAATCGTGCGGAAGAAGATGGAAATATCCATCGCGAGCGACCAGTTCTTTACATAATAAACATCAATTACGCGGCGTTCCTCGAAAGAAATGTCGCGGCGGCCGGAAACTTGAGCAAGGCCAGTCAGGCCAGATTTGACCGAGAGAATAATCGCCTTATCTTTGCGCGATTCGATTTCGACGACCGGCAAAGCACGTGGGCCGATAAAGGAGATGTCGCCCTTCAAAATATTGAAAAGTTGTGGCAATTCATCGAGCGAAGTACGGCGCAGGAACGAGCCCCACTTTGTGATGCGCGGGTCATTTTTGATGGAATCTTGCTTGCGATAGGCTTTGACGAGATCCGGGCGACCCATTTTCGTGAAGGCCTCTTCCCCGGACATGCCGCAATATTCTTGACGCATACTGCGGAACTTATATAGATTAAATTTGCGCTCGAAGCGTGTCATGCGCACATCCTTATAAATTGCGGGCGCCTTTGGTTCGACGATTTTTTGAATGATGAAAATAACGAGCATGAACGGCGACGCGAGAATAATGCCAACGAGCGAAACGATGATGTCGATTGCGCGCTTAACAACGAGCGCAGCGCCATGGAGCGGCGTAGTGCGAATAAGCATAATTGGCGTCGCGCCAAGCCACTGTACGCGTCCGCTATGTGTAATAACCGAATCGAGCGACGGCGAATAATAGTACAACGCGTGATGGTTGATCGCAGCCGTATTTACGCCTTCAATATCTTCATTATCGGTCTGAATAATCGCATCAGCGCGGAGGCGGCGAAGCGCAAGATTCACGTCATCGTATTGACGCTTGCGCCATTCTTCTGGAACATATTTATCCTTTGCAACGACGCCGACAATTTTGAAGCCAGTCTCCGGCCATACACCCGTGAGCAACTGCGTCGTATTGGCACTGTTTCCGACAACGACCGTGCGAATAAGGCCGATATTGTGGCGCAAGAAGAAGCGGCGCGCAAGCGCAATAATGAGGCGCTCGACGATAAAAGCAACGAAACTAAACAGCATAATTAAGAACGCAATACTGCGCACCGGGAAAAGCGAGCGCGCGACGACCGCTGTATTGTTCACGAAAAAGTCGTAGGTAATAATCATCATCACACCGATAATCGATGCCAAGAACAGGCGGCCGACCATAACGAACGGACGCTGAAGATTGCGCGTTGTATACGTACCGAGCGCGGCCAGCACGACTAGCCAAGCCGGCAAAAGGAACAGGTTTTTGAAGAAGAAATCCCAAATGTCCGGACTAAAGGAATATGGACGCGGCCCAAAATAAACGCGGTAATAATATGCGAACGAAAACGCAAAGATAATTGCAAGCAAATCACCAATAATTAAGAATATGCGATAAACAAAGCCGGGCTCTTTTTTCATACCTATTATTCTACCATCATCAGAGGTGGAGGCGCAAGCGAAGGATTTTGGCGGCGGCGCGCAAGGTCGCGATATCGTCGGCGATGCTTTGGTTGGTCGGGTCGGCGTTTTGGCGCTCGATAAGATCTTTTAATTTTTTGTCAAAAAGCGCTTCGGTTTCTTCATTTTTTTCAAAAGTCAAAACTTCGAGCGTACGGGCAGCATTCGGGGTTTTGCGCAAATAGCCAGCCGCGACGCAGTTGTCGATATGCTCCGCAACGGACGAAACGGAACTGAGTCCCAAGGCATCACGAATCTCGCGATAGGATGGCGACACGTCATGCGTGCGCATATATTTCTCAATAAATTCGAGCAGTTTTGCCTGTTTTTTGGTTGGTCCTTTTGCGCTCATAGTTTAATTGTACTCCTTGCGAATTTGCTTTGCGAGGCGGCGATTATAGCGACGTTCGAAGCGTGCGAAAATTTTTGGCCCAAAAATACGATAACCAGCACGACTCCAAAAGTTTTTGAAGCCTTCCGAGAAAGTATGCCAAGTCGACGCGTAATGATGATAGGCAATGGTATTTTTCGTGCGACAATCCTTCCCCGTCATGTAATGCTTCGGGCTAAAATACTCGCGCGCGAAAACCGCAAATTCACCGTCGTAGACGCGCGTCTTACCGTCAAGTTTGAGTGGCCAAAAATCCTGCGCATAAACAGACGGACTGTGGACGGTTTTCAAAAAAGTGTCGGTCGTAATTGGCTTCGAGACGTCGGCGAGCTCATAGCGTTTGAGAATCTTGCCAATCCACGGCGAGTGTTTTTCGGCACCAAAGGCCGCCGTCGTGAACCAGAAATTTGACTCCCAGCCAGCCACGCCGCGATACTTAGTCAACTCATCGAGCGGCTTTAGCAATTCGACGTCCGTATCGAGATAGAAACCGCCCTCCTCGTAGACAGCATACATGCGAATAATGTCCGCCGCGAGTGCCCAACGTTTCTCGTCGATGGCTTTTTTGACGAGGGGGTATTTTTTGAGATCGATATCTTTTTCGGTCCAGCGTTTGATTTTGAAATCTGGATTGAGTTTTTGCCAGCCTTCAATATAGCGCAAATCATCCTCCGGCAACGGCGCTTTGCCGACCCAAACATAGTGAATGATTTTCGGAATGGCCACTAGACGAGTTCCTTGCTGCGATTGTCGAGCACTTGCTGGTAGATTTCTTCCATGCGCGTGAGCGTATGGCTAATATCGTGTTTGGCGGCGCGCTTCACGCTTTCGTTTGCCATTTTATCGTGAGATTTTTTGTTCGTCAGAATTTTTACGATACTGCGCGCGACTGCATTTACGTCGTCCGGTTTACAAAGATAGCCGTTTTTGTTATTTACCACAAGTTCGTGAACAGCGCCAGCATTCACGGCTACGCACGGCAAGCCGCTCGCCATTGCTTCCATCAAAACAATACTCTGCGTTTCAGTTTTGCTTGTAATTGCAAAGACCGTACCGGCGCGATAAATTTGCGGTAAATCGTCGCCAACAATGCGACCGAGAAAATGGGCGTTTTTTGCAAGCCCGGCTTTTTCAATCATTTTTTCAAGCTTCGGGCGCGCCGTGCCATCGCCGACCACTACGAGTTGCGCATCGTCGACTTTTTCGTGAACTTTTATAAAAGCATCCATTAATACATCGAGGCTTTTTTCCGGATCGACGCGGCCAACATACAAAACGATTGGCTTGCCCTGCGGCAATTTGTATTTTTCATAAATATTTTTGTTGGCACGGCCCTTAGCAAAACGTGACAAATCGATGCCATTGCTGAGCGCTTCAACCGGAACCTTGAAAGGTTTACGTTTTTGCGGAATGAGGTCCGCCACCGCCTGCTCGGTCGGCATTGTCGCGTATTCACTACGTTTCAAGAAGCTCACGAAATAGCGATTCATGAGCATATTGAGCGGCTTTTTGGCCGGCTTTGGAAGTTTGAGCTGCTGTGTCAGATTGTCCGGATAGGCATGGTCGGTCGAAACGAGTGGGATATCGTGTTTCTTGGCATAGCGGAAAACCGAAAGCGCGACCGGACCCGGCGTTTGATCATGAATAATGTCCGGGGCAAAATCATCGAGCACCTGGCGAATTTCCGTATACGGATTGAGACTAACGTTGAGGCCGTTT
>JAEEGL016586343.1_pt1 | contig 19961 bp, 14 predicted proteins | sample 9134231 | NCBI WGS metagenome assembly JAEEGL01 (sample SAMN16246548, study PRJNA631951) | gut metagenome | biome: gut microbiome; feature: rumen; material: fiber-attached | host: Bos | place: Iran: Karaj | collected 2018-10 | reverse complement strand
GTCACGATGACCGTTGCACCGGTGGTTTTGCTCAGCGTTTCGCACAGCTGCGCGGCAAACTCGTCCACCCCGCCCAGCAGGGAGTACTTCTTGAAAATCACCTCGCCGTCCTTGCTCGTGTAAATCTCCAGCGGGTCACCGTTGCTGATAATATTGATACGAAAAACCTTGTCCTCGTGACTCCTGGAGGCTTGAACCAGCGGTTTTTCCGCCTCTTCACGATAATCGATGCTCTCGTCCGTGCCGCCGCAGTTCAGCAGCGCGTCAATATCAGATTGCAGCTTGATTGCAAGGTGATCCTCAAAGACCAGGATGCGGTCGATCAGCAGCTCCAGATCGTTGCGCTCCAGCTTGTCCTTTTCCAAAATATCGTGAAAGACGTCCATGGCGGTCTTGGCGACCCGGTTGACCTGAATGATCGTATTCCGTTTGTCGGAGAGCAGGTCGATATGATGCTGGAGACCGTCAATTTTGCTTTGGAGCTCCGTCTCCATTTCATCATACAGGAGATCCAGGGAAGTCTCTTTTTCGGGGTGTTTCATGATATCCCGGATACGCTGGCGCTTGGTGACCTTTAATTCCTCGTGGAGGTCATCCAGCACGGCAGCCAGGTTATCGGCGGACTGCTCGGTTTCGGCAACGTCATCAGTCTCATGCGAAAGCTCAACATTGAACTGGTCGAGCATGGCGGCGGAATTTGCCATCAGCTTTTCCACATAGCGCTTGAGCAGATGATCCAGTGTTTCCACGCGGATGTGATGACTGGTGCAGCCGCGCAGCCCGCGGCGGTGATAGGTGCCGCAGGTATAGGCGGGAGCCAGATTGCTCCGACTCATGGAAAACATCGGGCTGCCGCAATCGCCGCACTGCAGGAAACCGGAATATACATTGTCGTAAACCTTGATTCCGCGGTAGTTGGAGCGGCAGCGCTTTTCCCGAAGCGCGCGTGTGGTGGCAAAGGTGCGGTAGTCAATGATCGCCTGATGGTGGTTTTCGATGACGATCTGCTCGCCGTCATCGCGCCGGATATCTTTCCCGTTGATCTTGGCGCGGGTGTACTTGCCCTGACGGAGCGTGCCGATATAAAAGTCGTTGTCCAGAATGCCCTGCACGGTGACGATCGCCCACGCCGGCTTGGCCGTGCGCTTTGTCGCCTTTCCCTCGGTTTCTTTTCGCATCTGTTCGGACATCCGCGGGGTTGGAATCCCTTGGTCGGTCAGGTGGTTGGCGATCTTCTTGTAGCCCCAGCCGGCATTGTTGTACAGGTCGAAGATCATGCGCACGATCTCCGCTTCAGTTGGGATGATCTCAAACTCTTTGCGGCTGTTGATGAGATAGCCGTAGGGCGCGGCACAGAGCCATTGCCCATCCGCCTGCCGCCGTTTGATCACGTTGCGCACCTTGCGGGAGGTGTCGGTGACAGGCATTTCATTGACGAGGAACTGGAACTGGATTTTCAGCCAGTCGTCGTCATTGGGGAAGTCAATACCATCACCGATGGAGATGATACGAACACCCGCATCGCGCAGATCCTCCAGTTCGACAAGCCCGCGGCTGTTGCGGCGGGAAAAGCGGGAGAAATCCTTAATGATGAGGATATCGTACTGGTGGCTCATCAGACCCTTGCGCATCCGCTGATAGTCCTCCCGTTGGTCAAAGGTATAGCCGGAGCGGTCACGATCCTCAAAAAAGGTAAGGCTGCTGCCGGGGAAGTGCTGGGCAACATAGTCCTCAATGATGGCCTTCTGATTTTCAATGGAGACGTTTTTCTGATCCAACTCGTCATCCACGGAAATGCGGGTATATCCCGCAATGTCAAAAGTTTCAGTCATACAGATCCTCCTTTCGATCTGCCGGGGATCCCACCTGAATGATTGGCATACCGAGCAGGGAATATAATGATATCTTCAACGTTACAAACAATTACAGATAATATTGTAATATACTTTTTGCTGTTTGGCAAGAGAAAAATGGGCGGAGGGGAATAATCCCTCCGCCCGATCTTTACTGCGCTAATACGATCTGATGCTGTTTCGCCTGCTGGACAGCGCGTTCCGCACTGCGGCGGCGATTGAAAAGCAGCAGATTTTTCGTGTTCTCGTGCAGGTCGCCCGCGCCGGATTCGAACACGGCGACCAGATATTTTTTCGCCTTGTATTTGGCGTAAACGTCCTGGAGGCTTTCTCGCAGGGCGGGTTCAATCTTTTCTGCATTGGTCAGCCAAATCTCAACCAGCTTCTGATCATCCATGATATTCATCTCCAAACCAAATCACACTCCTATCCCCAATATCTTCCTCATCTTTCCGGCGGCTTATGCATGGATGCCTGCTTTGCCGCCCGAATGATCTCCTCCGGGATGGCGTCCACCGTGCGGCGGAGCTCCGCTTTTTGCAGCTGAACCGGAAATCCTCTATCCCATCCATCCCACGATCCCAAAATTTGGGATGCTGGGATGGATGGGATGGAGAAAAACAAGTCCACGGTCAATTTCATCGCGAGCTGAAAGCGGTTGAAATTGTCATCGCCTTTTCTCCTTTCACTTTTTCTGACAAATCTCTTTGTCGACTGAATATACGGAGAAAAAGGCTAAGAGCGCAAAAATCCGGCAATTCTGCAAGAAAACAGAAAAGTCCCCTTGTAATCTTGCAAAAATGCAAGATTACAAAGGGGCTTTTCATCATAAGTGGCATTTTCGCTTATCGGAAAGCAGGGTGAAATCGGCGGAGGCGCTTGAGCTGGACAGCGTATGACTGGAGCTACCGTGGTGGTACTGAGAGACGTGGGCTACGTCGCTGTGGCGGGCTTGATATCCCTTTTGCTCCCCTGTTGGCACGGCAGCCTCTCCACACTGCTGCAAGCCGGCCTGCGCCAACTGTACCCGAACAGGCGGATCGTGCTTTGAGCAAATCCCTATGTTTTGCGTCTCCTCCGGATCGCAGCACCCGCCTGTTCTGCTGACACCGTGAAAGCTCCGGCACTGCGGTGCCATCCCCTTTCCGGCGTCAGCGGTCGCAAAAGGTATAACACACTAGACCTTGCGGGCAAGGTCGCGTGCCAAGGGAGGCTCTGCCCCCTTTGGAAACCTCCCGAGCGCCGGCAAAAGCAGAGATGGCCGCATTGTCATCCCGATCATTTGCCGGTGTTCATTTCCGTCCATGTCCGAAAAATGCAAAAATACATTTTTTCGTCATTCCCGAAAATGAGAATAGCAGGACGGCACTGCACAAGAAACTGTGCAGCGCCGTCCCGCTTTTGGACAATGAAAACGGTGAGGGATAGACCATTTGAGTATCAACCCAAAGTACGAAAAGCCTTTTGTTTATGCGCGATAAATGCCAGTCGCAGGTAATGGTGCCGGCTCCTTCTTCTAATCCAGATTCGCGAAACTTTTAAGCTTTTTAATGCATCGGTAGAGATCCTTTTGAGAGATTCCGGAAGCTATAGTCGCTGCAGATTCCACCACAAAATATTCTGTTTGGCATTTTTACGGCTGTTTTCAAGTGATATTAATCGCATCATAGCAGACAGACAGGGCATTGACAGCATTCACAGGTCGGTTATAATAAAAGAACATTACAATTGGAAGTTACAGAAGATTCGTCTGAGGTTGGCTGTAAAGCCAATCAATATGAGGCTGAGGGAAACGGACGGTGAGGGATGAAAAGACACATAATCAACATGCTGACATATGATATATTTGGTTCCTTATTTCTTGGCACCAGCATCGTATGTTTTGCTGTTCATGCAAACTTTGCACCGGGCGGAGTAAACGGACTTGCCGTTATGGCAAATTATCTGTTTCACATACCGATCGGGTTTGCCACAGTCCTCATCAATCTTCCGATCATTCTTTTTACAGTTAGGAAGCTTGGGAGAAATTTTTTCTTGGCATCCATCAAATCCGTGCTGATCTGCTCGTTTTTTGTCGATTACATTATTTGCCATTTTCCGGTTTACTCCGGCAATCGCCTAGTTGCTGCCGTTCTCGCGGGGATTGCGGCGGGCATTGGGTATTCGTTGTTCTTTAACGAGGGCTCCTCGACGGGAGGAACGGACTTTATCATTGTGGCCGTGAAAAAGAATCAGCCCAATCTGTCGTTTGGGGTGTTGGCTTTTGCTGTTGACGTGACGGTGATTATCCTGTCCATATTTGTTTTTCATGAGATCTGGGCAGTTGTTTATGGCCTAGTTTATACCGTTGTTACAAGTCTCGCAATTGACGGTACGACAATGCTTCTGAAAAGAACTGTCTTGAAAGGTACAGAATAAGTGCTGACGGGCAGTTTGTCTGGTGAGTCGCTCCAGTTGAAACGGTGCGGACGATACAAAGAGAAGAAACAGGAGAATACAAATGAGACAAAAAGTGTTGTCATGCATGCTGATGCTGACCCTGCTCTCAATGATAATCTCTTCCCCTGTGTTAGCTATCCACGCGACGATAGTGGTTGGGTTCAATAAGAATTATGCACCATATCAATTTGTCGACGAAAACGGGAATCCGAGTGGGTTGCATATCGATATCATGGATTCCGTGGGGAAAGACGCCAATACACTGGTTGAGTATATTGCGTATGACAGTGACCGGCAATGTATTGAAGCGCTGGAAGCAGGACAAATCGATATTGCACTCGGCGTAACAAAGAACACGGGGTTTGACGATTCGATTAGTTTAACAAATTCGCTTTCATCCAGCAACCTCTGCCTGATCGCGACAAACGACGCAGCAAAGCGAAGCGAAAGCGGAGATCAGAATACCAGCAATATTGTGGCAATAGAAGATGCGCAATTGTCAAAGGTGCTGCCATTTTATAAGTCGCACAATAAATCCGGAATCGGCAACAGCACCTTTCTGTGCCTGGAAAGTCATAAGCGGGTTATTGATTACCTCGTTAATCACCGGGTTGAGTATGCGATCTGCGAGAAGAACAGCGCGCTTTATATTTTGGATCAATATGGTTGCCAAAACGATTTTACCATCGTTTTTAATCACCTTACCGACATTGATTTTTATATGGCGATCCGCAGTGCAGATCAGTCGCTTTTGCTACGGATCAATGAAGAGATTTCCGATCTGCGCGGCTCGGGCAAGTACAGCAGATTGCTGGAAAAGTGGATCATGCAGGATACTTCTGTCGTGTTGAGACGCTTTGTCCGGATAGCGGCAACCTCCACCATACTGGCTGCAGTTGTCGCTGTGATCTATTTTTACGCAAACAGAAGAATTCGCGTTCTGCTACAGAACCGCATTGCGGAGCAGACGCAGGAGCTGCAGAGTATCAATGACAGACTGACTAAAAATCTGAATCGCCTGGAAGCAGAAAGCGCCATCCGATATCAGATTATAGAAGACTCTCCGAGCGGAATGGTGATGTTCACAGACGACGGGGAAATCGGAATCATTAATAAGAAAGCCTGTGAACTGCTTGGCGTTTCGAAAGAGGCTTGCGCGGACGCCTATACAAGTCAGATCCCGCATTTGCATGATATTATAACCCGGGTCAATCAACACGCTGAGAATCCGGCGGTTATCGCTTATAAAATAGAGCAAAAAACAAGATTCCTGCGCTGCACAATCTATCAGATGCCGGAAGAAGAGTCGATGACTTGGCTTCTGTCCTTTGAGGATGTTACGAAGGAAGAACGAAGCAAGCAGGAGCAGATCGAAGCGGAAAAGAATCGCGTTTTAAACACGGTTATCGCTGGCATTTCACATGAGATCAAGAACCCGCTAACAGCAATTAAAACATATTCCGCAGTGTTAAAGGACGAAATAGACAATCCGGAATTTGTGGAATCGTTTATACGGTACGTCCCGGCGGAGGTTGAGCGGATCAACGAGCTGGTGGAATCCCTACTGCACTATTCACGGCCGGAAAAAGGGATTAAAGCCCGCATCGTTGTTATGATGATGCTGAAGGAATGCATCGGACTGCTGAATTCGCTGGTAAAGAAGGCTGGAGCTGAGGTGTCATGCAAAGGAGATGAAACGGTGGCAATCCTTGCCTATCAGGATGGATTGCGCCAGGCAATTATCAATTACCTGATGAATGCAATCGACTCTGTTAAAGAAAAATACGAGAAAGGCGGGGAGGCTGGGATAATTGAGGTTCGATGCGAGCGAAATGGGGATAGATGCAGAATCTCGATTCGCGATAACGGCGTCGGCATGAATGCCGAGCAGTTGCAGCGCTGCATGGAGCCGTTTTATACGATGAAGGCAAAAGGGACAGGGATCGGTATGACGATTGCGCTGCAAGCGATTAAGGACAGCAATGGCCGGGTCAGTGTTGACAGCGAATTGGGGAGCTATACGATCGTAAGCATAGAATTTGAGGTGACAGAATGAACGCGAGCATTTTGATTGTTGACGATGAGCACAGTATTTGTGAGGCGCTGACATTTGCGCTGCGCAGTACGTATTCGGTTACCTGCTGTGAGGATCCACAGCAGGTGCTCAGCCTCCTGCGGAAGGAGAGCTTCGATGTGATTCTGCTGGATCTGCGATTGGGCGCGTACAGCGGAATGGATATTCTGCGGGAGATAAAAAGTGCGGGTTTGAACAGCGCAGTGGTTATGATGACAGCTTTCGGCAACGAGCGTTCATCTGTGGAGGCTATGCGGCTAGGCGCATTTGATTACCTGACGAAGCCGCTGGATCTGGATGAGCTGAAGATCGTTCTTGCTAAAGCGCTGGAATTCATGCACATATCCGAGCAGGTCGATTTTCTGGAGAATGCGCTGAAAGAAAAGAACGCTGGCGTCAAGATGGTGGTGGAGGATCCGAAGACCGAACAGATCATGAAGATGATGGAGCGGATCTGCGACGTAGACTCCACGGTGCTGATTACCGGAGAAAGCGGGACGGGTAAGGAGGTCGTTGCCCGAAAGATCCACGAAAGCGGAAAGCGAAAGGATCAACGCTTTGTTGTAATCAACTGTGCTGCGATTCCGGAAAATCTGCTGGAGTCGGAGCTGTTTGGCTATAAGAAAGGCGCGTTTACTGGGGCAAACGCCGACCGGAAGGGAAAGATTACGCTGGCAGAAAAAGGTACGCTTTTTCTGGATGAAATCGGGGATATGCCGCTTTCGCTGCAGGCGAAGATTCTGCGCGTCATACAAGAGAAAGTCGTTTTGCCGGTCGGCGGACAGCAGGAGACCAGCGTTGATGTTCGATTGATCGCGGCAACAAACCAAGATCTGCAAAAAAAGATTGCGGAGGGAACATTCCGCGAGGATTTATACTATCGTCTTAATGTGATCGAACTGAGGCTACCGCCTCTGCGGGAACGAAAGGGCGATATTTTGCCGCTGTGCAGTTTCTTTATCGAAAAGTACAACGCTGAGATGAAAAAGAGTGTAAAGGGCCTGAGTGCACAGGCGCAAAAGGTGCTTTTGGATTATGATTATCCAGGCAATGTTCGTCAGCTGGAGAATATTATTGAGCGGGCAATGATCTTGACCAACGGGGATGAGATTGGCGTTCTGGCGCTTGCTGAGGAAGTGACACGTCAGACAAGACCGGAAAAGGATGAATACTTGATGCAGCTTTTAAATGGTAAGACACTAAAGGATGTGGAGAAGCTGATGATTACCGGCGCTTTGAAGACAAACAAGGACAAAGCGGAAGCGGCGCAGATGTTGGGCATCAGCGAGAGAACGATTTGGAACAAAATTAAGGAGTATCAGATCGACAGTTGACCATCCTGCCTGTATGTGCAGTTGATATGGCAAGAAGAGCGGGACAGCATGCTGTCCCGCTCTTCTTGCTGAGTGCACTTTTTGCAGGAAACGAGTGCAGAAATTGCACCATAGGCGCGCGCTTTTGGATAAGTTGCCTGAACAGTGTGCTACAAAGAAAAGGAAATTGTAGAAATCAAACAAAAGTTAACCAAACTAATTTGTGATATAGGACGAAAAATAGCGCGATTAAAGCGTAGGGGGCATTTAGGCATGCTTTTTGCAATTATTATCATGTCAGCATAATAGACAATGCCAGAAGAGCTTGCCCATTGTGTTGCGAAGTACGCGCTGAAAAGCGGACACCAATCAAATGAAAGAAAGGAAAGAGCCATGAAAAAAGTTATTAGTCTGATTCTTGCGCTGATAATGGTTCTATCGCTCGTTGCATGCGGAAGCAAGTCTCCGAGCAATGAGGGGGGATCCTCAAGCGACAAGGACACGTTGGTCATTGCGGTTAACGAAGACATCCCTGGCTTGGATCCATTTATTACGAACGAGAGCCTGACCAACGGGTATTCGCTGCTGTTTTATGATTGCCTGCTGTCCATTGACCCATCAACCGGAGCAGTTGGCCTAGGCCTCGCAGAGTCGTATGATATTATCTCTGCTGAGGAGTACGTATTTCATCTTCGCCCCGGCATCAAGTTCCATGAGGGCCAGGAGCTCAAGGCCAGCGACGTAAAGTTCTCGCTGGAGCGTACTGCAGCGTCCACCGGCATGGCTTCCAAGGTCTCGCAGATTGATCATGTCGAAGTAATCGACGATCTGACGGTCAAGATCGTGTTGAACACCCCGTCTACAACCATTTTGAACAACCTTGCGTTTGTTGGTACCTCAATTCTGTGCGAGGAGTGGTGCAAGGAACATGAGGACAATTACGCTATCAACGGAACTGGCCCGTACAAGTATGTTCAGTGGAACCCCGGTGAGTCCCTTAAGTGCGAGCGCTTCGACGATTATTGGGGCGAAGGCGGTAAGATGAAGTATCTGGAGTTCGTTGTCATGCCTGAGGACAACGCACGTACCATCGCGCTGGAGACTGGCGATGTAGACGTCGATGCCTATCCTGCAACGATTTCCTATAGCCGTTATGAGTCCGCCAGCGATTTGGATCTCTATTCCGCTCCGAGTACGCAGGTTGCCTACCTCGCCTTGAGCTGCAAGACAGTTGAGGCGCTCAAGGATGTCCGCGTCCGCCAGGCGATTGCCCATGCGATTGATAAGCAGGCCATGATTGATGGCTTTCTGGACGGTTACGGCTATAAAAAGACCACAATCCTCGGTGACGGCCAGCAGTACTGCGACAACTCCATCCCCGAGTATGAGTATGATGTAGACAAAGCCAAGGCGCTGATGGCAGAGGCGGGTTATGCCGACGGCTTTGATCTGGAGTGCCTGCTGCGCGGTGAGTCCAGAAGTGTCCAGGCTGCTATTCTGCAGGAGCAGCTCAGTAAAATCGGTATCCGTTTGACCATTGCCAAGAAGGAGAGCGCGGCCTACACCGAATACTGCATGAACGAGTTGATGCAGTGCTCGCTGGAATCCTGGCAACCGGCAACCTCCGATGCCGATAACCCGCTGAGGAATATCATGTACTCCAAGAGCAAGGCATCCTCCAACGACACGCGTTACAATAATCCTGCCTATGATGCAGTTCTCGATGAGGCAATTCAGGAGACAGATCCTGTTAAGGCTCAGGAGCTTTACTCTCAGGCGCAGATGTTCGTCTATGAAGATCTGCCCATCATTCCGCTGTTTGCACATGTCTGGTCTGTTGCAGCCAACTCGCACGTTAAGGGTGTTGTGATCCCGGCGGTCGGCGATGCGATGGTGTACAAGAACATGTACTGGGAATAAACCAACGAAGCAGGAATTTCACGTAAATCACGATTAACCCCAAGAGGGGGATAGTCTTTGTACTATCCCCCTCAGATATAGGAGACGGTTTATGAAAGGTATGTTGAAATACATTCTCCATCGTCTGCTTCAATTGATTCCGGTTATCATTGGCGTTACATTTATTATCTTTTTTATTGTCAATCTGGCTCCCGGCGACCCGGCACAGACTGTAGCCGGCATGGAAGCGAGCTTGGAAGAAATTGAAGCGGTTCGGGAGAAACTGGGCTTGAATAAAAACATTTTTGTCCGTTATTTTGAGTTCATGCGCGACTTTATCCTGCATGGAGACCTTGGCACCTCTTGGTACAGCGGCAAAAAGGTGATTGTCGCGTTTGCAGAACGCTTTCCGAACACATTGAAACTGGCAGCTTCATACATCCTTGTTGCAGTTGTTCTGTCGCTGCCGCTTGGTATACTGGCCGCGGTCAAACAATACAGTTGGATCGACGGCCTATCCACAACAACGGCGATGGTCATGGTCAGTATGCCAAACTTCTGGCTGGGTATCTTGCTGATTCTGCTCTTTGCCGCAAAGCTCGGCTGGCTGCCAAGCGGCGGCGATAAGTACTGGTACAGCATTATCTTGCCAGCCTTGACCATCGGCGGCCAGATGATGGCACTGATGACGCGAATGACACGATCTTCGATGCTGGAGGTCATCCGACAGGACTACGTAAACACGGCGAGAGCGAAGGGCCTAAGCGAGTGGGTCGTTATTTTGAAACACGCATTCCGCAACGCGCTGATCCCTATTGTCACATCTGCTGGTTCACTGTTTGTTGACTGTATGGGCGGATCCGTTGTTGTTGAGACGATCTTTTCATGGCCAGGCACCGGTAAACTGCTTGTCGACTCAATCGGTAGGCGCGATTTGCCGATGGTCATCGGGTTTGTCACACTGACGACGATTATCATCTCGCTAGCAAACTTGTGTGTCGATATCCTGTATGCATTTATCGACCCACGGATTCGGAGCCAGTATGCAGCCAAGAAGAAGTGAGGTGAGACGAATGAGTGAGAATTCAAATCAGCAAATTGGCAAGAAGAGAAGCAGAGCTAGAGAAACCTGGCGCCGTCTGAAAAAAAGCCGCAGCGCCATGATCGGGCTTGCGCTGGTAATCATTATCATAGTTCTTGCACTTACTGCCCCGCTGTTTATTGACTATGATACGCAGGTGATCAGCCAAAACATTGCAAATCGTTTGCAGCGCCCCAGTGCGGAGCATTGGTTTGGAACAGATAACCTGGGGCGCGATATTTTCAGCCGCATTCTGTATGGCGCCCGTATCTCACTGCTGATCGGCGCAATTTCTTGCCTAATCTGTTGCCCGACCGGAGTGTTGCTGGGATCTCTTGCAGGGTATTACGGCGGTAAGGTTGACGACGTGATTATGCGATTCTTTGATATCCTGCTTGCAATCCCCAGCACGCTGATGGCAATCCTGCTGGTTGCAGCCTTCGGTACGAACCTCTTTAATATCATTCTTGCCGTCGGCCTGCCGACATGGCCGCAATATGTGCGAATCACACGCGCGTCGGTTATGACGATCAAGCAGCAGGAGTATGTTGAGGCGGCACGTGCAGTAGGCGCGACAAACGGTGAAATCATCAGAACACATATTCTTCCGAACTGCATCGCACCCGTATTGGTACAGGCAACGCTGCGCTGCGCCACCGTGATTGCAGATGCAGCAGCGCTTTCTTTTCTCGGCCTCGGTATTGCCGAGCCGACTCCGGAATGGGGCGGTATGCTTTCAGCGGCACGTCCATTCCTGCGCGATTATCCTCACACCGTTCTGTTCCCGGGTCTTGCTATCATGCTGACGATCCTTGCCTTGAATATGCTCGGTGACGGTCTGCGTGATGCACTCGATCCCAAACTGAAGAAGTGAGGTGCGAAATGAATACAGACAAGATTGTTGAAATCAAAGACCTCTACGTTGATTATGAGACAGAAGATGGCGTTGTACATGCTGTAAACGGCATGAACCTGTCGCTTGAACGCGGCAAGGCCTTGGGACTTGTCGGGGAGACTGGTGCAGGTAAGACCACAACGGCGCTTTCGATCCTCCGTCTGATTCCGGATCCACCCGGTGTGATTAAGGGTGGAAGCATCGAACTGGATGGGAAGGATCTGCTGAGCCTTTCCGTCAAAGAGGTTCGCAAGCTGCGCGGCAAGTATGTCTCGATGATCTTCCAGGACCCAATGACTGCCCTGAACCCATCGCTTCGCGTGGGTGAGCAGATTGCCGAGGTCCTTCGGGAACACGATCACAAGCTGAAGAAGAAAGAAGCGCTGGCCAAAGCGGCAGAGATGCTGCGCGCAGTTGGAATTGCGGAAGACCGTATCAACGATTATGCACACCAGTTTTCCGGCGGCATGAGACAGCGTGTTGTCATCGCAATTGCACTGGCCTGCAATCCACAGCTTTTGATTGCCGATGAGCCGACCACCGCGCTTGACGTAACCATTCAGGCGCAGATTCTGGAAACGATGAGGAACCTGCGTAAGCAGTTCCAGACATCGCTGATCATGATCACGCATGATCTGGGCATCGTTGCGGAGATATGCGATGAGGTGTCAGTCGTCTATGGCGGGCGTGTCGTGGAGCATGGAACACTGGAGGATGTGTTCAACAGCACAAAGCACCCGTATACAGAAGGATTGTTCGGATCGCTGCCGAACATCAACAGCCGCACGGCGATGCTCAAACCGATCCCGGGGCTGATGCTCGACCCAACGGAAGAGCCGGCCGGCTGCCCGTTTGCACCACGCTGCACTTACGCAACAGACGAGTGCTTCCAAAGCAAACCGCCGCTGATCGAGTTCTCTGACACGCATTATTGCGAGTGCCACAGGTATAAAGATGAAAACTTTCATCTTACAGGGAAGGTGAAGTGATTATGGCTGATAAGATTTTGGAAGTCAGAGGGCTGAAAAAGTATTTTGATACCCCGAAGGGCAAGCTGCTCGCGGTAGACGATGTCTCTTTTTCCGTGGAGCGCGGCAGGACGCTTGGTATTGTCGGTGAATCCGGGTGCGGCAAATCCACGACAGGCCGCTCGATCCTACGTTTGATCGAACCAACTGCCGGTGAAGTAATTTTTGAGGGCCGCGATATCACGAAGATCAGCAAAGAAGAAATGCGCAAGCTGCGCAAAGAGATGCAGATCATTTTCCAGGACCCGTTTTCTTCGGTTGACCCACGCATGTCTGTCGGCAGCATCATTGCCGAGCCGATGGTCATTAACAAGATTTATTCTAACAAAGCGGACATGGAAAAACGCATTGCGGAGCTGATGGAAATTGTCGGTCTTGCGCCGCGACTGATTAACAGCTATCCGCACGAGCTGGACGGCGGTCGACGGCAGAGGATCGGCATTGCGCGGGCTCTGGCGCTCAACCCGAAATTTATTATCTGTGACGAGCCGGTATCTGCGTTGGACGTTTCCATCCAGGCACAGATCCTGAATCTTTTAAAGAACCTGCAAAACGAATACGGCCTTACTTATATTTTCATCACACATAATCTGAGCGTGGTGAATCATTTCTCGGACGATATCGCTGTGATGTATCTTGGTCGTCTGGTAGAGAAGGCCCCGTCTGTGGAGCTGTTTGATAATCCTATCCATCCGTATACCAAAGCGCTCCTTTCGGCGATTCCAACGCCGGATATCGGGCCAAAGCGGGATCGCATCATCCTGCGAGGTGAAATCACCTCACCGATCAACCTCCCGGATGAATGCCGCTTTGCGCCGCGTTGCAACTTTACCTGTGACGAATGCAAGAAAGGCATTCCCCCGCTTGTAGAATTTACGCCGGGGCACTTTGTGTCGTGTGCCTTTGCAGACCAACACAGCAACGTTAAGCAAAGCGTATAGGGATTTGCAGGTTTGACTGCCATGACCCGCGGGAAAGGAGAGTGCAATGGGACAGCAGTTTTCGCAGGATAAGATTAATAACATGCTTCAAGAGATCAATCAATTTCTAACCGATCCCGTGTTCCCGGTTTCCGGTTATGCGCTTTCGGTGATCAAAGATGGACGAATAGCTTACGAGCACCAAGAGGGGTTTCGACGGATTGACAATGACAATCCATCAAATAACCTGCCAATGGAGAGGGATACACGCTATCGTATCGCATCTATCTCCAAAGTGTTCACTGCGATTGCGGTGATGCAGCTTGTCGATCAGGGGAAGATCAATATTGACGATGATATCGGTAATTATCTCGGCTTTCCGTTGCGCAATCCGTACTATCCTGATGCGGTGATTACCGCACGCCAGATGATGTCACATATCTCCTCCATCCGTGACGGCAGCGCATATTCCGTCCCGCCAAATGTTCCGATCAAGGAGTGCTTTCTGCCAGACGGGAGGTATTACGGAAATGCGGAGCATTTTGCGGCTCCCGAAAACGGGAAAGACCGGGGCCCGGGGAAGTATTACCTGTATTCTAATCTTAATTTCGGTATTCTCGGTACGGTGATTGAGCGGCTGAGCGGGGAGCGCTTTGACCGCTATATGCGCGAGCATGTGTTGCACCCAATGGGTATCCAAGCCAGCTACAACGTCGGCGACTTTGACAGTGAGCAGATCCATAACGTTGCCACAATCTATAAGCGTTTTGGAGACGGCGTGTGGGCTGCGGACAAACCGTGGTGCGCGCAGATGGACGACTACCGGGATGAGGTGCAGCCGCATGAGAGCATTTCCATCAACAATCCGGACCTCGGTGCTGCAGATTATCAGGCGGATGTGTCAAACTACAAGATTGGTACAAACGGGACCATCTTTTCCCCGCAGGGAGGTCTCCGCATCTCTGCGCATGAGCTTGCGCTGACAGAAGAAATGTTCCTTAATGGCGGCGTTGCCTCGAACGGGATCAGGATCCTGTCGGAAAAGGCGGTCGCCGAAATGGAAAAACCGGTCTGGTATTATCTGCCGGAGCTGGATAACCGTGATCTGACGGATTATACCTGCAGTTACGGGACCGGGCTTGTTGTCATGTCTTCCGAGTACGGTGGAGATCATATTGTGCCGGATGTGGAAGGGACTTTTTTCTGTGGACATACTGGCTCGGCGTATGGGCTGATTTCCGCCTTCTTCTTTGACCCAAAAAAGAAGACGGGCTTTGCTTATGCATATAACGGCCTTGGCGCAAGCAACGAGACGAATCTCGGTAAGTATTCACTTCGCTGTGTTTGGCATGAGCGGACAATGGCCGCGATTTACAATCATTTATTTCGCTGAGATTTGCGCATGCATACCACGTCTGCTATCCTTTTAGCAGACGTGGTATGCGCACTGAGGGACAAACGCCGCAGGCGATGTACCACAGGGCAAATCCGCACGGAGGACAGAGGAAAGGAAGAGCAAGATGAGCGCTGAAAACTATCGCTTATATGAGCCGCAGAATGGGTTTGACCGCTTGAGCACGGAAGAGGAAGCAGCTGTGAACCGATACTGCGAGGGATATAAAGATTTCCTGAACCGCAGCAAGACGGAGCGCCTGTTTATTGAAAACAGCATCGCCTTGGCGCGAGAAAACGGCTTCGTTCCCCTTGCAAAAAATATGCCGCTGCGCGCAGGAGACAGGGTTTATTCCACCAGCCGGGGGAGGAACGCTTTCCTTGCTGTGATTGGCGAGCAACCGCTGGAAAACGGCTGCAGCATCAGCATTGCCCATGTGGACAACCCGCATTTGGACATCAAGCCGCGCCCGGCATATGAAGAGGATGAGATCGCCTTTTTCAAGACCTATCTATACGGTTGGCTCAGGAAGCATCAGTGGCTGGCGTTGCCGCTGGCCATGCACGGCGTGGCCTATCTTGCGGATGGGACAAAAACTGAGATCCACATCGGTGAGACAGAGGACGAACCACGGTTTATTATCAACGACCTGCTGCCACACCTTGCAAGAGAACAAAATGAAAAAAAGCTGAAGGACATTGTTCCGCACAACGCAATGAATACTATTGTCGGTACGCGCCCACTTCCGAACGGAGAGAAGGGGAGTCGCGTAAAGCAGAACGTGATGAAGTTGCTGTGGGAGCAATACGGCATTTCCGAGGAGGACTTGATATCTGCGGAACTTGAATTGGTGCCGGCGGGATTTGCCTGTGATGTTGGCTTTGACCGGAGCATGATCGCTGCATTTGGGCATGACGACCGGGTGTGTTCCTATGCACAACTTGCAGCCCTGTGTGAAACAAAACGGCCGAAAAAAACCGCAGTGTGCGTTTTGATCGACAAGGAAGAAACCAACTCGGACGGTGTTTCCGGAATCAAATCACGTGCTTTTGATCTGTTTATGAAACAGCTTTGCAACGCGCAAGGCGCGGACCTGGATGACTGCTATGCTGGCTCCTTCTGCATCTCTGCAGATGTTACTGCGGCGTATGATCCGAATTTTGCGGAGGTATTCGAGCGTCGGAACGCGGCGTTTGTTAACTATGGTGTCGCGCTGAGCAAGTACACAGGGCACGACGGGGACAAATCAGACGCATCGGACGCATCCGCAGAGGTGCTCTCGAAAATACGCCGACTACTCAACGAGGGAAATGTTTTTTGGCAGATTGCGGAGATGGGAGACCCAGAGGCCGGCGGAGGAGGAACCGTTGCAAAGCTGATGGCGAATCGAAATATTGATACCATCGATGCCGGCGTTCCGGTGCTGAGCATGCATGCTCCTTTTGAAACGGTGTCCAAGATCGACTGCTACATGACCTATAAGGCGATAAAGGTGTTATTTCAGAACAATAACTGAAGAGTTCAGACAGAGGAGGGGAAACAAGATGGGCAAGCGCCTGAAAACCCTGTTGACGTCAGCATATGGCGTTCGCATTGTCAGCCTTGTGATGATTGCAGGGCTGCTTTTGCGAAGCGCGCTTCTGCTGATGCTTTCCTGCATCATCTGGCTGTACTATTTGTACCATGCGATAAAAAGGACAGACAGAAAGGTCGAACATGCCGTATATTATGTTTTGAGCGGCATTGCGCTGACGATCTTGCTGGTTGAAGCATATTACCTGATGTCGCATTTCGGATAGTTTTGATACAAGAGACTTCAAAATGTGCAAAGGAAACAAAATGAAAAAAGAAGCAAAGTTTATCCATGGGTTTCTCCCTATTCTTGTTCTCGCGATCGCCTTGTTTGCAGCCGTAGTGATTTGGGACGCAGAGCCGCAGATCCCACTTGCCGTTGGCTGTGTAGCCGCCGGGCTCGTAGCATGGCGATTGGGCTGGAAATGGGAGGAACTCCTGACTTCCATGCTGGATGGGATCTATCAATCGCTGGAAGCGGTACTGATTCTGCTGGCTATCGGTGTGTTGATTTCCATGTGGATCGCAGCAGGAACTGTCCCGACGATGATTTTTTGGGGGCTGAAAATTGTAAGTCCAAAAATATTCCTTCCCGGCGCATTTCTCCTCTGCTCAGTGATTTCCATGTTTGTAGGATCTTGGGGGGCTGCGGGGACAGTTGGAATTGCGTTTGTCGGCATCGGTCAGACATTAGGCGTGCCGCTTCCTATGGTAGCAGGCGCAATCGTTGCGGGTGCTTACGTCGGCGACAAGCTGTCACCCTTTTCTGACGGTACCAATCTTGCCGCTGCAGTTTCCGCTGCAAATATTTTTGAGATGATCCGACGCATGATGCCGATTGCACTCCCGGTATGGGGGAGCTCCGCAGTATTGTATCTGCTGCTTGGATTGCGCAGTGCGGCAGGAGACCGGGATCTGAACGGTGCACTCTTGCCAATGACGGATGGACTGGCCAACGCCTTTCGCATCTGCGTGCCGGCGATCTTCCCGCTGGTTGTCATGCTGCTGTGTGTTGCGTTGAAATTTCCATCTCTGATCGCTATTCTGACTGGCGCACTGGCAGGGGGAGTCGTTGCGATCGTTGTCCAGGGCTACAGCCCTAGCGAACTGCTTACGTTTGCCAATTCCGGCTATGTTAGTCGGACCGGGCTGGCCGAATTGGACGGACTCCTGAGTACCGGGGGGATTTATGCCATGATGCGCACAGTCACCATCATCCTTGTTGCAATGTCGTTTGGTGGATTGATGCGCGGTACGGGACAAATGAATGCGCTGATCGCACCGGTAGTAAAGCGTATCCGTTCCGCGGGAGGGCTGATTGCGCTTACGATCGGTACCTGTATCGGTGTAAACATTGTGCTGCCTGACCAATATTTGGGAATTTCGATGCCCGGGCAGATGTATGCCTCAGAATATGATCGTTGGGGTCTGGACAGTAATACGTTGGGTAACGTTTTAGGCGCGGGAGCGGCGGTGACCTCGCCGCTGGTACCATGGAACACCTGCGGCGTTTATATGGCGTCGATACTCGGAGTCAGCACAATGCAATACTTGCCGTTTGCGTTTTTCAATTATCTTTTACCGATTGCCATGGTGATATGGGGCTTTGCCCAAAACCGTCGCAAGGCGGTTTAGTGCAGGTGTTTTCCAATGATGTAAAGCATAAAGGCCCGAACGAGGCTTCCGTGAAACCATGTTCGGGCCTTGTGCAGTTTATTTGGTATGAGACCAGTTGAGCATGCTCATCCACCGGTCGGCAGGCCTTGGCGTTTTCTTGCGCCGGCTGCGGGAATGCTCAGCTCAATACGGTATTTCGCCACCGTCCGACGGGAGATTTCGCATCCCTTTGCGTTCAGCAGCTCACACAGTTGCTGGTCGGAAAGCGGATGAGTCTTGTCCTCGTGAGCAATGAGCGTCCGAAGCATCGACTTTGCAGCATCTGCGCTGACGCTACCGTTGGACACGGAATGTGAAAAGAAAAAGCTGATAGGGAAGATGCCCCGATTGCAGATCAAATATTTGTTTTTTATTGCACGGCTGACTGTGGAAACATTGACTTGCAACTCCTCCGCAATATCCAGCATTGTCAAGGAAGAAAGAGAGCTGCCGGAGAAAAATGCGCTTTGCTTGGCGACCACCAGGGAAAGATATTGTTCCAGTGCACTTTCCCGCTGCGTCAGGCCATAGTCAACTGCTTTTGCCTGCCGCAGTTTTTCTGACAAATACAGCTTGGTTTTCGCGTCGTCGCATGTCTGCATCATATCTACATAGTAAGAATTGATTCGGAAAAACTGCTCCTTTTTGTGAAGCAAGAGGACGTCCAGTTTCCCGTTGCGCTCAACAACAGCTACGTCAGGCTCGACATAGGGGATATTTGTCGGCTGCGCAAACAAAAAACCAGGTTTTGGATTGAGAGACTGAACGGTTTCGAACAGATCTTTTACGCCGCCCTCGGAGACGTTGTAACGCTTGGCAATTCGACTAAAATGATACCCGGCAAGCTCTTCCAGATGATTCAGCACCATGTCGCATGACTGCTCTTCCACGCCCATACTGCGAAGCTGAAGGACAAGACATTCGGAAAGGGTGCGTGCCCCGATACCGGGTGGATCCATACTTTGCAGACAGTGCAACGCAAGACGGTAAGCTTCCTCACTGCAGCGGTAGTTCAGTATAATATCTGACTTGGGGACGCGAAGATAGCCGTCATCATCCAGACATTCAATCAAATAGGATAAAATGCGCCGAACATCCGGATCTAAATGAAATCGCTCTTCCTGCCGATGGAGATGGCGCTGGAGCGTTTCTTCCAGGCCGCCATCGTTGCCGATAAACAGGAACGGATCATTATCATTCTCTGGCTTATAATGGTAGTAGAGGTTTTGATAATCGCTGTTGACAAGCCACTGATACTGCGCAATGATCTCATCGCTATCCACAAGGGGATCCGTTTCGCGCTTGCGATGGATAGCGTCCAAATCAATCAGAGGATTCTCCATTGCCAGCTTTTGCAAATAGCCATATAGCTCAAGCTGATTCATTTGCAGTATCTGCAAGCTCTGCAGTTGACGAACAGACATCTGCTGGATCAATTGATGTGTTAATGTCATAACATAGCTCCAAAAAGACGAATTGATCTTTGTTGTTTTTATAGCAACTTTTATACGACTTGTCAAGAAAGCCCGCAAGAGGTCGGGCAGACAGAAACACACAAGGCGTCACAGAGGAGGGATGATCCAGAGCGATAATAAGAACAGACTTCAACAGATCCTTATAATATGCCGGTGCCTATTCTTCATCCCGACTTGCGAGTGTTCATGGTAAAATGCTTGGCACCGTTAATATGTACTATTCCAGCCCCATGCGTTTGGCTAAATCCAACATAGAAAATGCAAATAACTGCCACGCCTCCAATGTCGTCTGCGACGGGTCGCCCTCGCGGATGCGCATGGTGCGGCGGATCTCCTTGGGAATGACGACGCGCCCGAGGTCGT
>JAEEGL012092493.1_pt1 | contig 19961 bp, 23 predicted proteins | sample 9134231 | NCBI WGS metagenome assembly JAEEGL01 (sample SAMN16246548, study PRJNA631951) | gut metagenome | biome: gut microbiome; feature: rumen; material: fiber-attached | host: Bos | place: Iran: Karaj | collected 2018-10 | reverse complement strand
CACTGTCACTGTCTGTTGACATAAGAACTAAGGATTCAGGAAAGATAAGGGTTTTGATAAAAGAGATCACAGAGCTGGTAAGGCAGAGAATTGGTGAAAATGCAGAGGAAAGTGATGAGTTTATCCTGTATTCTCCAAGCCAGAGAAGGGTTTTGCCTGAAGAGATGAGCATAAAAGAATGTGGGCTTATGACAGGAAGTCGTGTAATGCTTTTGTAACTGTTTATTCATTTATACAGGAAAGGAAATAGTATGGCTGACAGATTGTACTGTATCATGGAAGGTCTGGGACAGACTACGGAACTGGTAGAAAATGCAATAAAAAATATGGATAAGGATGTAGAGGATATAAAAAATTATCTGTATGAACTGGACGCAATGTGGGAGGGTCCTGCCCATGACACATACAGGACGGACTTTCTAAATGATCTAAATAACTTTAGTGAAGTACTTAACAGGTATAAACAGCTCCTGATCTTTAAGAAGACTGCTTCGGAAGAATATTCAAAGGCAAATCAGACTTCTGAGGATCTGGTCAATTCTGTGGGCTGATTTAACGGAGGATTATTATGGCGGTAGTTATTAAAACATCTACAGACGTGTTGTATCAAAAAGTTTCACAGATTACCAACTCACTTAAAGACATTCAACAGCAGCTGGCAGATATCAACAGCCTTGAGACAGACCTGTATAACAAGTTCTGGCAGGGAGATGCATCCACCTACAACGTTAAGGAGATAATAGATGCCGGTAATGAGCTGGAACCGATTCTTTCCATGCTGTACAAAAGGCCGGAGCAGCTTCTTAGAATAACAGATCTTTACGGCAAGGTTGAAATTTATAACACACAAGCAGAGGCGGGTTCGTTGCCGACAGATTTCTTAAAATAAGGTGGTGATTTTATGGATGAAAATGAATTTAACCAACGGCTGGACGAATTACAGGTAAATCTTACGAGATTATTGGAGATAGCCAATGCTCTTTTTGATATTTCAAATCAGATAAGAAGCGCTGCATCAGATGATATTGGAACCGGTGTTGAACAGTCTGCAGGAAACTGGAAGGGCGCAACAGGTAATGTCTTCGCAGAAAAAATGGGCAATCTCACGCTTGAAACGATTAACACGGCAAACAAGTTAAGTGAAGCAACTCAGAGTCTGGTGGCTATGGCAAAAGAGTATGCTAAGGCAGAGGCAAACGCTATGGGAGTCAATATAAACATTGATTGATACAGCAAAGGAGATAATTATGTGGAAGGGACTTTTGCCAATTGGCAGCGTAGTTAAAACGAAAAAAGGTACAAAAACGATAATGATAGTCGGGATAAGTCAGTATGCGAACAGTGATCAGACAAGGATTTTTGACTATTGCGGAGTGGCATATCCTGAAGGCTATTTTAACAAAGATAAAATGATGCTATTTGATAACGACGAGATTGATAAAGTGTTCTACATGGGATATATGGACGCAGACCAACAGTATTTTATTGACAGACTCGAGCCTATACACTATGGACTTAAGAGCGGAGAGCTGACTGAGGAAGATGTTATTAAGATGACAAGGCAGATGAATGAAGATAGCAAGAAAGGAGGAAAATGATATGTGGGAAGGCCTTTTGCCTATAGGCAGTGTGGTTCAGTTGATCGGATCACCAAGAAAATTTTTGATAATCTGCACCTGTGCTTTAAAGGATGGCGAAGAGAAAAAAATCTATGATTATGCTGCATGTCTTTTTCCCCAGGGATATAGTGATTACAATGAGCTGTACATGTTTGACCGTGAACAGATAGACAAGATTTTTTGTGTGGGATATATGACTCCGGAATGTGAGGCATGGACTGAGCAGAACGAAAACAATATACGTGGACTAAGAGACGGATCTATTGCTTTTTAATGCTGGATAGGTGACTTATATGAAAGATAACAGAGATTTTGATATAACCTTTCGCGGTGCTTATACTGCAATGGACAGAATCTATACCGGAGCAGATCAGGTAAAAAACAGCGCTAATGCTATTACGGCACTTCTTGATGGAATTGATGGATCCGATGCTCTTAGAAGTGTTCGGGGCACCATAGCAGCAATAAGAGATGAACTTTTGAACGAGGCAGAGCGGGCAAAAAAAGGCGCAGAAGCGGGCAATGACTGTCTTTTTGCCTATGCCAGTGCAGAAGCTGCGATCATGGGAACTAAAGTGGATAAGCATCAGTTCCAGTCAAATCCCGAAGCGACCCCAGTACCTGCGGAAGAAACCAAACAGGAACAGCAGCCTGCTAAAGAAAATGCTAAAGAAAAAGATAAAGGAAAAGACGAAAAACCAACGAGTGGATGGTTTAAAGATATTTATGTCATTGTCGGTGATACAGTAATACACTATGACAGGGCTTATATCAATAGCAGCGGCAAGATAACAGCCTACGAGGGCATGACAAGATCCTCATATAGTGCCTTAGACTTCGATTTACCCGAATGGGATGAAAAATCCAAAAACATAAATAACAAGGGATACTGGTCTGACAGAAAAGTCTATAAGCAGGGCGAAGGATGGCTAACAAAAGATCAGGTTGAAAATGAAAAAGAAGGCTTTTCTAAACGAACCGGTCAGCTTGCAGCCATTGATCTGTTCTCAATGAGCGGCGAGTATGCGTACTTTGGCTTTCAGTATTCAACCCAAACAAGTGGTGATGTTGGATATGCGGATTTTTCAGTTTCTGCTAAGTATCTTGATGCCGAATACCACGTAAATGTCGGAGCAGGCGTTTACATGGTTGTTGATAAGGACGGTAAGTATCATACAGCCTATGGTGTTGATGCAACTGTCGGAGGTTCTGTATCGTTTGCTGAGTATAGTGCAGAAGCAAGTGCTTCGTTCTTTGACGACGGTATGCTGGGAGTTCAGGCACAGGGTGAAGTAAAGGAGCTGACAGCCAATGCACAGGCATCTGCAGGAATACAGTGGGTAGATGGTAAAGGCCCTGAAATTGCTGCTACTGTAAACGCCGGAGCGTATCTTGGTACTGCAGGCGGAAGCGCAGGTGTTTCTGTTGCCGGAATTGAAGCCAATGTTGGCGCACAGGTATCTGTTGGTGTGGGCGTTGATGGAGCGATTGGCTTTAGCGATGGAAAATTCCGCTGTGAGATTGGTATTGCTGTAGGTATTGGAATAAAGATCAGTTTTGATATCGATATAAGTAAGTTTACAGGTTTAGTTATAGATGGCTGCAAGGCAGTATGGAAGGGTATTAAAATAGCTGCAGAAGCCATAGCAGATGCAGCAGAGGCAGTCTATGATTTTGCAGGAGATGCAATTGATAAAGTTGCTGATGTTGCAGGGGATGTTATTGATGGAGTCGGAGACGTGCTCAATGATGTTGGGGATGCGATCGAAGACTTCTTCAGTGGTTGGTAAAAATTTCTGAGAAGGAAATTTTAAACAATATAAAATGTACTAAGGAGGTATTAAAATGGCAGAATTTATTGTTACAGCGCAGGAAGTAAGAGCTAAGGCGGTTGAACTTCGTAAGCTCAACGATGATTACAGAAAGCTTGTTGATGATCTTCAGACTGAAGTGTCTAAGCTTTCAGGGATGTGGGAAGGTGAGGCACATGACACCTTCGACATCAGATTCAAGAAGGACGCAGTTTATTATCAGCAGTTCTACAATACTATCGTTGATTACTGCGTAAAGCTTGACGAGATTGCAGTTAATTATTCTCAGGCAGAAACAAAGAATATTCAGATTGCAAATGGATCAGAAGGTTAAATTGACTCATAGGAGGGAATAGAATAATGGCAAATGTAATTAGAGTTACCCCTGAAGAATTAAAGTCTTCAGCATCAAGAATGGAAGCAAAGTCCCAGGAAATTGAGATCAAGACACAGCAGATGACAGAGATCGCTAATGCTTTAACAGGACGTATCTGGAGCGGTGAGGCTCAGACTGAATATATCAGGAAATTTAACGGCCTTCAGGATGATATTGCCAGGATGCATAATCTTATCAAAGAACATGTTGAGCACCTGCACATGATCGCCAACGAGTATCAGACAACTGAGAATGCCAATAAGGATACAGCTGCTACACTTTCATCTGACGTTATTGTATAATTATTTTAAGGCAAAACTATAAGGAAGGGCTGTATTATGGAAGACTTTTTACCGGTTGGAAGTGCTGTAATGCTGGAGGGCGGTGAGGAACCCGTTGTCATTATCGGATTTTGTCAGGTAACATCTCCTGATAAAGGTGCTCCTATATATGACTATTGCGCTGTTCCATACCCCTTTGGACTCATGGACCCAAGTAAACTTCTTTTGTTCAATCACAAGGATATAAAAGAAGTTAAGCATAAAGGGTTTATGGATGAAGCTGGAATGAATTTCGCATCCAGAATTGTTACGATTACAGATAAGGCTCGTAAAGGGGAGTATGACAAATAGTTTATTATGACCTGTAAAAAGCGATGGTTTCAAGAGCCATCGCTTTTTATGCATGGGCAGGAGGAAAGGACTGATGCGGCTTACTAAGGATGTAATTGATACTCTCTATTCGCCACAGATCCGGGTTTTAGACAGGCCTTTTCAGATGAATCTGGAACTCACTACGAAGTGTCCGCTTCACTGTAGGCAGTGTTATGTTCGGATGGATCAGGTGAAAGAAATGCCACTTGAAACTGCACTTTTCAGAATTAGAGATGGCGCTACGGCCGGTGTAAAGCTTGTAAACTTAAGTGGCGGAGAGACCCTCATGTACCCGCATCTGAAAGACCTGATATATCAATGTAAAAGTCTTGATCTGCAAACAGCCATAGCTATTTCAGGAGCCTTTGCAAGCAGACAAAGGCTTGAAGAACTCATCATGGCCGGAGTATCAGACATTTATGTATCTTTAAACGGAAGTACTAAAGAGGTAGATGAGAGAACGAGGGACGGGTATGATCTTGCCATATCAGCCCTTAATACTCTTCGGGATATAGGGTTTAAAAACAGATTTATAAACTGGGTGATGCATTCTGTCAATTCAGATGATTTTCCTGAAATGATAAGGCTTGGCGAGAGTCTGGGAGTAAAGGGGATTGCAGTCATGGCAGTTAAACCGGACGCCCATTCAAGGCTGGACAGCTTTCCTACCAAAGCGCAGATGACGGCAGCTGCCAGGATAATAAGAGAATATAAGGGAAAAATGATTCTGCAGCCGGAACCATGTTTTTCGCAGCTACGGTCCATGGTCCGGGAAACAGATGAAGCTAATCTCAACACAGGAGTGGTGAGGGGATGCAACGCCGGAAGGAACGGCTTTTCTGTGGCTGTTGACGGGATGCTTACGCCCTGCAGGCACCTTGATATAAGGGAAAAATTTGAACATATTCAGGATTACTGGAAGGAGTCTAAGTTTCTTAATGAACTCAGGTCAATTGAGGATCATAGAGAAGCGCCCTGCAGAGGATGCCACTACGAAAATAACTGTCTTCCCTGTCAGGCAGTTGGTATAAAACTCCATGGGGAGCTTAAGTTTGGAATGAAGGAATGCCCTCTTTCTTTTGAATAGTCAACCACTCTTGTTTTTGTATTTCATAGACTTTTTGGCAAGTTTATGGGATAATTTACTTGTTTGTGTCATCTGAAAAATATATCGGAAATGTCCTTAAACAGTCTGTTGTAAAAGTTTTTTATTAAGTATTTATATGGGAGGTAGTTATGGCCTTAGTAGATCTTTGTAAGAGAGCGAAGGTGGCGAAATATGAAGTACAGAATCTGACAACCGATGAGAAGAATAAAGCTCTTTTAGCCGTTGCAGATGCGCTTGTTGCCGATGCAGATGTGATCATTGGTGAAAATGCCAGAGATTATAAGAATGGTCAGGAGAACGGGATGCATAAAGGGCTTCTTGACAGACTTCTTTTAGATGAAAAGAGGATAGAGGCTATAGCTGAGGGGATGAGACAGGTTGCACAGCTCCCTGACCCAATAGGAGAAGAAATAGAGCATTTCGAGAGACCTAACGGTCTTAAGATAAAGAAAGTAAGAGTTCCCATGGGTGTTGTGGGAATTATTTACGAGTCACGTCCAAATGTCACAGCTGATGCATTTGCTCTTACCTTTAAGTCCGGAAATGCTGCCATATTAAAGGGCGGAAGTGATGCCATAAACAGTAATATCGCCATTACAAATTCGATACGAAGGGCACTTGAAAAGGAAGGAATCACTCCTGATGCTGTTCAGATTATAGAGGATACTGACAGAGCTGTTACTAAAGAATTTATGACGATGAAGGAATATGTGGATGTTCTCATTCCGAGAGGAAGCGCCGGACTTATACGTGCGGTTACAGAAAATTCCAATATTCCTGTAATTGAGACAGGTACAGGAAATTGCCATATTTATGTTGATAAGGATGCTGATTTTGACAAAGCGATTCCTATCATAATAAATGCTAAGACCCAGAGAATCGGAGTATGTAACGCTGCTGAATCTCTGGTTGTTCATGAGGACATTAATGATGCTTTCCTGCCTCTTTTTGCTAAGGCCATGAAGGAGCATAATGTGGAAGTAAGAGCTGACAAGGATAGTAAGAACCTTATTGACGGAGCTCTGGATGCTACAGAAGAGGATTTTGGAAAAGAGTATCTTGACTACATAATTTCAGTTAAGACAGTAAAGAATGTTGATGAAGCTATTGAACACATCAATAAATACAACACCGGACACTCTGAGGCAATCATCACAGAGAACAAAGAGACAGCGCAGAGGTTCCTTGACAGAGTGGATGCTGCCTGTGTCTATGTGAATGTATCTACAAGATTTACCGACGGCTTTGAATTTGGTCTTGGTGCGGAGATCGGAATCAGTACTCAGAAGCTTCATGCAAGGGGACCCATGGGGCTTAAGGAGCTTACATCATATAAATACGAGATACTTGGGGAAGGACAGATAAGACCGTAACATGAAACAGATTGATTTACTTGAAGAAAGAGAGCACATTATACGGGTTTCCAGAGAACTCCATGAGATTGGACTTCTGGTAAGAACCTGGGGAAATATCAGCTGCAGAATTGACGATGATCATTTTCTTATTACTCCCAGCGGTATTAAATACGAGGATCTGATACCGGAAATGATCGTACTGGTACGACTCAGCGACCTTTCCTATGAGGGAGATTACCTTCCGTCCAGTGAGCTTAAGGTTCATGCAGCAGCTTATAAGATCAGAAAGGATGCTGATTTTATCATTCATACCCATCAGGTTTTTGCTTCCTGTGCAGGAACCCTGGGACTTAAAAAAGTATTTTCATATTTTGAGGATGATGACGTGACGATTCCAGTTGCGCCTTATGCCCTTCCCGGAACAGAAAAGCTAGCTGAAAGCATTTCAAGAACGCTTAAGAAATACAAGGATTCCAATGGAATCATCATGGCAAATCATGGGACTTTGTGCCTTGGTGCAACTTCCAGAGAAGCAATATTTGAAGCTGAGATGATGGAGGCAGCCTGCAATAACTTCCTTGTGGATGTCTGCAAAATGGATGTTACTCATGGTGTTGAGGCGGGATACAATAGCCATCTCGAGGATGGGAAGATTGTCTATGACATAGCTGATACGCCTGAGAGAGTAAAGCTTATACATCAGCAGATATATGCCAAGAGACCGGATGTAAACTATATTGTTCACAATAAATCTGAAGCGGTAATGATGGTTTCAAGAAGGGCTAACCACATGAAACCTCTTCTTGACGATTTTGCTCAGCTTATTGGTGTTTCTGTAAAGATTCCGAACAATGACAATGAAATATATCACAATATAAAAAGAAATGTGAATGTTGTATTTTCTCAGAAAGATGGCGCTTACTGCCTTGGCAGCAACTATGATGATGCGGAAGCAGTAGCGATAGTTCTTGATAAGGGATGTATCGCATATTTTGCCGTTATGAGAAATGGAGAGGGACATTATCTTTCTTATTTTGAGTGCCTTAAGATGAACAGGCATTACAGAAAGAGTTATTCAAAGCTGGCAGATCTTTCAAAATAAAATAAAATAAGGAGTAATCCTGATGGTAAGAAGACCAAAGAGCATAAAAGCAGGTGATACGATAGGAATTACGGCGCCCTCTTTTGGAGCGGCAATAGAACCCTATAGTATCGCCATTGATATGTCAGAGGAGAACCTGAGAAATCGTGGATACAAGGTTATAGAGGGCGAAACGGCCAGAAAGGGTGATGGTATTGGTATCAGCACGGATCCCAAGGTGACTGCAAAAGAGCTTGTGGAGTTCTATAAAAGAGATGATATAGATGCCATCATTTCTGCCGGTGGCGGAGAGCTTATGTGTGAGACTATATCAAATATAGATTTTGCGGATCTTAAGAACTGTGAACCTAAGTGGTTTATGGGATATTCGGATAATACAAATTTCATCTTTCCGCTGGTTACCATATCAAATACTCAGGCTATCTACGGGACCTGTATTTCAGGTCTTGCCAAGGTCTGGGAGGAACCGGAGCTTGATGCACTGGAACTCTTAGAGGGCACCAAAAGCTCTTTTGACGGATACAAACGGTTTGTTGAACCGGGAGTATATCCGGATTTGGAAGAATATTCCCATGAAGAATATAACCAGGGACCCAAGGTATATACAAAGGATATGATCAGAGCTCCCTATGCCTATACTTCTGACAGAGAACTCGTCACATTTGTATGCAGGGATGGAGCGCTTGAAAAGAATCCTGATGCAGAAGTGAACATGGAAGGTATTCTTTTAGGAGGATGTCTGGATATTCTTGTTAATCTCTGCGGAACCAGATTTGATAAGGTAAAAGAGTTTAAGAAGGAACATAAGGATATCATCTGGATATTTGAAGCCTGTGATCTTAATACCATGTCAATAAGGCGAAGCTTATGGAATCTTAGGGAGGCCGGATGGCTTGACGGAGCCAAGGGCTTTATTATTGGACGCCCTGAGAGTGCATGGAAGCAGAACTTTATGGGCTGTGACCAGTACAATGCAGTAACAGCAGTCCTTTCAGAACTTGGGGCTCCTATAATCATGGATGTGGAGATCGGGCATGTGGATCCCCAGTTACCTGTCATTATGGGGTCAGAGGCAACGGTTAAAGTCAAAGGAAATGATTTTAACATTACCTACCGGTAAAAAAAGTCCGTATTTTCCGCTGTTTTTAGAAAATTTTTATGTGCAATAGCAATAATATTTTATATAATTAAATTACAAAGCATTGTTTGTGGAGGTGAATTATGCGTAAAGTATTGAAAGTGTTATTAGCTACTGCACTTGTGTGTGCATTTTTTGTAAGTCGTCCGGCAACTGTTTCGTATGCATATAGTACGATCCCGGATTTCTTCGACTTTGGAGATTCTACTATGTCGATTGATGCCGGCGGATCAAGACAGATGTGGCTCAGAGCTACATACAATTATTCCTACTATGTTGTGGGAGCAACCAGCAGCTCAACCTATATTGATTGTGCTCAGCACTCAGGAACAGAGACTGTTACAATCCATATTGGACCTGATGAGCAGGCAAAAAATGTATTTTTCTATTTCTATGTAAGAGATGATAAGATACAGGAAACAGAGAAATATGATGTGATCGAGGTTTATGTACAGAATATCCAGCAGACAAAGCCTTCTATGCCTGTAAATCTTGCAAAGGGTGAGGTTGGTTCACTCAGGCAGAATGATAAGGTGTCTATGCTTTATAACAGCCAGAACACACCTATGGCTTCATTCTCACTATCAAGAGGAGATGGCCAGATGGCTCCTTATGTTCAGAACGGAATCCTTACAAATAACGGAGCAGCATATTTCCAGCTTACCTGTGGATATTCCGTAGTTCCTGTTATTTCTGCATCTGACAAAGCAGTAATGCTTGCAAATGGAATCGCAGGTGTCTATGTAAACGGAAGGTATATGAACTGGCCATAAACCATAGATGGTTTAGACTATTTGATATGAAATAATAAAAGAACTATCACCTAATCAATAGTGTGATAGTTCTTTTTTATATGCTTCAATTTACTAATTTGGCTTTTATTTGTTTTATGGAACAAATCATTCTGCAGATTTAACCTTCATCCATTCGCTGGAGTAGAGCTTGTCGCCGTCTTCACCGAGATACTGGAATGCTTCAACATGCATGGTTGAAAGATCAGGGAATGCAACCTTTGAATTTTTTATCTCTTCATCCTCAATGTTCTTCTGAGCTTCTGTGTTTGGTGTGGAGTAGGTGATATACTCAAAGTTCTTTAATGCGATATCGCCACGGCACATGAAATCGATCCATTTTTCTGCATTTTCAAGATTCTTGGAACCCTTACTGATTACCCAGGAATCGATCCATACATTTGTGCCTTCCTTGGGAACCACGTATTCCAGATCAGGATTCTCTCTTGCGGTGTAGATTGCTTCTCCTGAGTAGATTACACCAAGAGCTGCTTCGCCACCGATCATCTTATCCCTTACCTGATCTATTACATAAGCCTGTACCAGTGGCTTCTGAGCTATAAGGTCGGCAGTTGCGATGGCAAGTTCTTCGGGATTCTTGGAATTAAGAGAATAACCGTTTTTTACAAGTGCGACCATGTAAGCGTCACGTATGGAGTCCTGCATCAGGATCTGACCAGAATACTTTGGATCCCAGAGGATGTTCCAACTGTCAACCACATCATCTACCATGGTCTTGTTGTAGAGAATTCCTACAGTTCCCCAGCAGTAGGGGATAGAGTACTTATTCTCAGGGTCAAATTCTTTGGAAGTCTCAAAATACTGTTCACCGATATTCTTTACATTAGGTATATTGTCAAAGTTAATGGGCTGAAGCATGTCACTCTCGATCATTTTCTGGATCATATAATCGGAGGGGCAGATAACATCATAGGCTGAGGTGTCCTGTGCAAGCTTGGCATACATTATCTCATTGGTCTCATACATATCGTAGATGACCTTTATTCCTGTCTCTTCCTCAAACTGAGTGATCACGTCTTCATCTATGTATTCACCCCAGTTATAAACATAGAGTTTTCCGTTTGAGCCTGAAGAGCTGCTGCCACAACCGGCAAGAACTCCGGCGGTCATCAAAACGGCCAGCACAATCGATACTAATCTTTTTTTCATAATCCTCTTATTTCTCCTTGGTTTTGTTATTGGGTGCTCTGTAAACAATAAGCAGCAGCACCAGCACCACTACAAATATTATAGCAGAAAGTGCATAGATTTCAGGCTGAATACCTCTTTTGACCTCGTTGTAGATGAGAGTAGAGATGGTTTCAAACCCTGAACCCTTTGTAAAGTAAGTAATGATAAAGTCATCAAGAGACATGGTGAAAGCCATAAGAGCTCCTGAGACAATTCCGGGAACGATATCCGGCAAAATAGTCTTTCTAAAGGCATATAACGGTGTCGCACCAAGATCCAGAGCTGCTTCAAAGACATAGAAGTTGATGTTTTTTATCCTTGGTATGACGCTAAGCATGACGAAAGGAATATCAAATGTTATATGTGCCAGCAGTATTGTTGCAAATCCTGAGCTCAAGTGAAGCGACCTGAACAGAAGCATCAGCGATATACCCGTTACGATATCCGCATTTATCATAGGGATGTTTGTGATTCCCATGATAAAAGATCTGATCTTGGGGCTTATACCAATTATTGCTACACAGGTAAAGGTGCCTATAATTGTAGAAAATATAGTGGCAAGCACTGCAATGGACAGTGTATTTACCAAAGCACTTGCTACTGCCTTATCGGAAAAGAGCTTTATGTACCAGTTGAGAGTGAAGCCTCCCCATTTGGCTCTTGATTTGCTGGCGTTAAAAGAGAGTACGATAAGTGTAACAATGGGTGCATACATAAATACCAGAAGGATTCCAAGATACAGCTTTTCAAAAAACTTTTTCATCCCAGAGTACCTCCTTCCTTGTCTGACAGGCTTTCAATTATCATATTGATAAAGATGAATATCATAAGGACAATTGAAAGACCGCTTCCCAGATGCCAGTCATAGGTCAGTGTAAACTGCTGCTCAATAATATTTCCGATGAGCAGAACCTTGGATCCTCCCAGCATGGAAGAAATCGCAAAGGTTGTAAGAGCAGGAATAAACACCATGGTTATTCCACTTATTATTCCGGGCAGTGACAAAGGCAGGATAATGCGAAGAAATGTCTGGAATTCATTGGCACCCAGGTCTCTTGCTGCATTTACCACGTTGTCATCAATCCTGCTAAGCGCATTATAAACCGGCAGGATCATAAATGGCAGGAAGTTATATACCATACCAAGAACAATTGCTCCGGAAGTGTTGATGATATTTATGGTTGGCAGATGTAAAAAATCCAATACGGTATTTATTACGCCTTTTCCCTCCAGAAGAGTCATCCAGGTAAGAGTTCTGAGAAGAAAGTTCATCCACATGGGAAGAATGAAAAGGGTAACAATATATGTGTTCCTTCCAAGCTTCATAGAAGACAGGATCAGTCCAAGAGGGTATGCGAGGAAAAAGCATATCAATGTGCTGATAATTGCCAGTTCAATTGAGCGCACCAGGGCTTTAAAAAATCCGGGTTCTGCAATAGCCGTCAGGTTCTCCATGGTAAAGGACCCATGATTGTCTGTAAGACCATAGTAAATAACCATGCCCAGTGGAACCAGGATGAAGATAAGCGCCCAGATCATGTAAGGTGAAGACATGAGATAAGCGTCTTTTTTTCTTTTAAACAGTTTCACTTATTGCCTCCTCGTCCTCAGATTCAGGTACATTCATTATCTGGATATTAAATGGATCAACTTTGATTCCTACTTTTGTTCCGACAGGAGAGAGCTTTGTGGAGTGAACAAGCCACTCATAGCCGTTTGCCTCAACGTCCATCTCATAGTGAACACCCTTGAAGGTAAGATCTGTTACTACGCCCTGAATGGTTCCCTGATCAGGGGATACAAGCTCGACATCCTCGGGGCGGATAACAACATCCACAGGTTTGTTCTCGCCAAAGCCCTTGTCGACACAGGCAAACCTGGCGTCCAGTATTTCAACAAGCTCATCCCTTATCATGGTTGAGCGTATAATATTAGAATCACCGATAAAGTCTGCAACAAAGGCGTTTTCAGGCTCGTTGTAAATGGCTTCAGGGGAGCCTTCCTGCTGTATGTAGCCCTGGTTCATTACAACGATATGATCTGACATGGTAAGAGCTTCTTCCTGATCGTGAGTTACGTAGATGAAGGTGATTCCAAGCTCTTCCTTGAGTCTTTTAAGCTCGTACTGCATGTCCTGACGCATCTTAAGGTCCAGTGCTCCTAAAGGCTCATCAAGAAGCAGAACCTTAGGCTCGTTTACGATGGCTCTGGCAATGGCGATTCGCTGTTGCTGTCCGCCGGAAAGAGAGTCGGGCATACGGTTCTCAAAGCCCTCAAGGTTTACCAGCTTAAGTGCGTATTTTATCTTGTCCTTGATATAGCTGTCGGACTTGTTTTTTATCTTAAGACCAAAAGCTATATTGTCAGCGATAGTCATATGGGTGAAAAGAGCATACTTCTGGAAAACTGTGTTTAGCTGTCGTTTGTTGGGAGCGTAGAAGGTTATATCTTTTCCGTCAAAAATAACCTTTCCCTTATCAGGTCTCTCAAATCCTCCTATTATCCTTAAGGTTGTGGTCTTTCCGCAGCCTGATGGACCAAGAAGTGTTACAAAAGAGTTCTCATATATTGAAAGACAAAGATCATCAAGAATTGTCTGACCGTCGTAGGATTTTGTAATATGTTCAAGAGTAATAAGGTCTTTTGACATTTGTTTCTTCTCCTTATTATTAATGGTAAAAAAATCAATCTACTTTATTTTAAATGAGTTACATCCACTGTCAATTACTTTTTTTGATATATTTAAAGTTTGTTTTAGTTGTGATAGAATGTGATAAATAAGGGATTTTCAAATATTAGCTTTTTCAGGAGGCGTGCAATGGCCGCAAAAGACAAGTACGTAGCATATGTATCAAGCTATACATCAGGCTTGGGCTCAAAGTATGGTATCAGGATCTATGATGTGGATCTCAAGAATGGAAGACTGACCGAGAAACAGAAGGTTGAGATCACCAATTCTTCATATATCGGAATTTCTCATGACAACAAAACTCTGTATTCAATTACCGATTCGGGAGTAGAGTCATATCATATTCTTCCCGACGGTGGTCTGGAGTTTTTGAATGAGGCATCTATAAACGGAATGCGTGGCTGCTATCTCAACGAGGATCAAAAAGACCGTTTCCTTGTAACTGCAGGATATCACGATGGAAAAGTTACCATCCTTAAGCTGAACAATGACGGAAGCATCGGTGAGATTACAGACGAGAGATATCACAAGGGGCTTGGAACAGCTGCCGGCAGAAACCATGTGCCTCATGTTCAGTGCATAAAGGTTTCTAAGGACAACAAGTATCTTCTTGCTGCTGATCTTGGAATGGACAGGATCAATATCTATTCATTCAATGATGAAGGCAAAATAAAAGAGGTTGATGTGATCCACTGTGATCAGGAGTCATCACCAAGACACATGCAGTTTTCCAAGGACGGAAAATTCCTCTATGTATGTCTTGAACAGAAGTGTGCAATAGATGTGTATGCGTATCACGAGGATGAGAACGGAATGCCTGAGTTTGACAAGATTCAGGAGGTTTCAAACTCTGATGAAGCTGATTCAATCGGTGTTGCCTGCAGCGCTCTCACTTTTTCTGAGGATTACAACTATCTTGTAAGCTCAACAGCAGGTGAGAACAATGCCATTGTATTCAAGGTTGACAAGGAGACAGGACTTCTCACAAAGAAGATCCAGCTTCCTGTAGCGGGAGAGTATCCTAAGGATGCAGCTCTTTTCCCTGATAACAAGCACCTCGTATCACTCAATCACGAGTCTGATTCACTGACATTCTTTACAGTGGATATGGACAAGGGAACCATGGTAATGAACGGACCTGAGCTTCCTGTTTCCAGACCAAACTGCATTGTTTTCCATAAGCTGGAAGCCTGAATAAGACAAAGATAAAGCCGGTGTACTTTAAAAGTATACCGGCTTTTGTATGTGTTTTAGTGTCTGTCTCTTAAATAGAAGTTGAAAAGTGCATCCGCCTGCGAGGACATGTTGCTGATCATGAGATCCAAAAGTGTGATGGCACACATACTCTCAACGACAACCACGGCTCTTGGCACTATAACGGGATCGTGACGACCTTTCACATTTATCTCTATGTTTTCTCCGAATTTGTTGATGGTGTCCTGAGTTTTTGAAATGCTGGGAGTGGGTTTTATGTGGGCACGTATAATTATTTCGCTTCCGTCGGATATTCCTCCGAGTATACCGCCGGCATGATTGGTCTTTTTTGTAACCTTTGAGCTTATGGTCTCAAAGGAGTCGTTGTTCTCGGATCCCAGGTAGTGGGAGACTTCAACACCATCACCAATCTCGACTGCTTTAACTGCGCCGATGCTCATTACGGCTCTTGCAAGAAGCGCGTCAAGCTTGTCGAATACCGGATCTCCAATTCCTGCGGGAACGCCTGTTATCCTGCATTCGATAACTCCTCCGATGGAGTCTTTCATTTCACGGCACTTTTTGATAAGCTCCATAGCTCTTTTGTCTGCTTCTTTATCAGGCATTGCGGTGGGAGTAGTGAGTCTTACTGCCATATCTGACTTATCGGGATCAATCTCAATATCTCCGATGGATTTGGTATAGGCAGCTACCTCTATGCCCATAATGGACAGAACCTTTGAACACAGAGCACCGGCAGCGACGCGGCCAATGGTTTCTCTTCCTGAGCTTCGTCCTCCGCCTCTGTAATCTCTGAAGCCGTATTTCTGATCATATCCGTAATCAGCATGACCTGGTCTGTAATATGATGCTATTTCATCGTAATCGGAGGAAATCTGAGAGGTGTTTTTTACCATCAGTGAGATAGGAGTACCGGTGGTTTTTCCTTTGAAAACGCCTGACAGGATCTCTACCATATCGTCCTCTTTTCGGGGAGTGGCAGCTTCTGAGGTTCCGGGTTTTCTTCTGTCGAGATACTTCTGGATATCCTCTTCTTTGATGTCGATACCGGATGGAAAACCGTCAATCACGCATCCCAATGCCTTGCCGTGAGATTCTCCCCAGGTTGTTAATGTGATGTTTTTACCTATTGATGATCCGGACATAGCGAGTTCCTTTCTTTATATAATTGTCTGGTTGTGATTTAGTATATCATAATGGAAAAATAAAGTTTCATAATGCAACGCTGTTTTTGGGATTTTTTCCTAAAAATTGCTGAATTTTTTATGAAATAGATATATAATACAGAATATAACTCTTTAAGTGAGCTAAATATCAGGAATAGAGGGGATTTCCGATATGAATGCCAGTAACTTGCAGATGAAGCTTGACTTCAAGAGCAAGGTGATAAACAGGGTACAGAGGTTCAACAGAAAGCATAAAGCCTTTTCTTTTCTGGGAATTGCTTATGCAATGATAGCGATAACATGCTATAACTTTCTATTTTTCTTTTATAGGAATTCTAAGAGATGTATAGCTCTTGCATGTATTATTCTGTTTTTTGTATCAAGCAGCAGTTTCTCATATCCTGCCATGTCATTGAATATAAGTTTTGAAAGTAACGACAGTACTGATACTGTCACCGAGGAAACGAGGGAAGCTCTTTCCAAAGTAGAGGTGGCGGAATCTGATGCTGTTCTTGTTGTGCCATCTGATGTTGATAAAGCAATTATCAAAGAAGCCGGTGAGGTTGTTAATCCCGATGCGGCTGAAGTCGACAACATGATCTCTGTTGAGGATATTCTCAGTGCTAACGCTCAGCCGGATTATGTGGACGAAAGTCAGGTTCAGCAAGAGGAAGAGAGTGATCCTTCTTTTAACAGCCAGGACTGGAAGCTTGTTCTTGTAAATAAGCAGCATCCAATTCCCGAGGGCTATAATTTCAGCCTCGGAACCATAAGCGGAAGTATGAAGTGCGATGAAAGGATCATCTCACCTCTTTTGGATATGCTTAGAGCTGCCAGATCTGACGGAGTGAATCTGATAATCTGTTCTCCTTACAGAGACATTAACAGACAGACCATGCTCTTTACCAATAAGGTTGACAGATACATGGGCGGTGGAATGAGCTATATGGATGCTTACAATCTGGCATCTCAGGCTGTTACGGTTCCCGGATCTTCAGAGCATCAGATAGGGCTTGCTGTTGACATTATAACTGACGGATATACCAATCTGGATGAAGGCTTTGGTGATACTGCTGCAGGAAAATGGCTTGCTGCAAACAGCTACAAGTATGGCTTTATCCTGCGATACCCGTCAGGTAAGGAAAAGATCACCAGCATAGAGTATGAGCCATGGCATTTCAGATACGTGGGTGTTGATGCAGCTACGGTAATAAAAGAAAAGGATCTGTGCCTTGAAGAGTTCTGGAATATGTATGTTGAATAATGAGGTAATTTTCTATTTATGTATAAGATTTTAAAAAAAGAAGGGAACGCCAAGAGAGCTGAGTTTGAAACTGTTCACGGAAAGATTCAGACACCTGTTTTTATGAATGTTGCCACTGTTGCAGCCATAAAGGGTGGTGTTTCCACTGAGGATCTTGAGGGAATCGGCACTCAGGTGGTCCTCTCCAATACTTATCATTTGCACTTAAGACCCGGAGATGATCTGGTCTACAGAATGGGTGGACTTCATAAATTCATGTCCTGTAATAAGCCTATTCTTACGGACTCAGGTGGATTTCAGGTCTTTTCTCTTGCAAAAAATCGTAAGATCAAAGAAGAGGGTGTTTATTTCAATTCCCATATCGATGGTCATAAGCTCTTTATGGGACCTGAGGAAAGCATGAGAATACAGTCTCATCTGGCATCTACCATTGCTATGGCTTTTGACGAGTGTCCTTCTGCAAGAGCGGAGCATGAGTATGTTCAAATGTCGGTAGACCGCACCACCAGGTGGCTTCACAGATGCAAAAAAGAAATGGATCGCCTCAACTCTCTGCCTTATACCATCAATCCTCATCAGATGCTCTTTGGTATCAATCAGGGTGCCATATTTGATGACATAAGGATAGAGCATGCAAAGGTGATAAGTGATATGGATCTGGATGGCTATGCGGTAGGTGGATTGGCAGTTGGCGAGAGCCATGAAGAGATGTATCACGTTCTGGAGACGGTTGTGCCTTATCTTCCTGAGAATAAGCCAACTTATCTTATGGGAGTAGGAACACCTGCCAATATTCTTGAAGCTGTTGAGAGAGGCGTAGATTTCTTTGACTGCGTTTATCCCAGCAGAAACGGAAGGCATGGTCATCTTTACACTAACAGAGGTCATATAAATATTCTTAATGCGAAATATGAGCTGGATGATACTCCTATTGAAGAGGGGTGCCAGTGTCCGGCCTGCAGAAGATACTCAAAGGCGTATATCAGGCATCTGTTAAAAGCGGGGGAGATGCTTGGAATGAGGCTTTGCGTTCTGCATAATCTGTATTTCTATAACCACATGATGGAAGAGATTAGAGAAGCTATAGAGAAAGGTTCTTTTGCCCAATATAAAAAGAATAAGCTTAATGGCATGCAGGAATTTGATAAAGACGCTTCTTCGGACCGATATGATATCGCCAGAAACTGGCGAAAAGGATAACTTGAATTTAAAGAGTTTTTTTAGTATTATTGTTTGGTGTATAAATATTTAAGGTATGGAGGAAGTTATGGGTATTCTTATGACAGCAACGGAAACAGCAAGCACTACAAGCATTATTTCAATGGTTGTTGTGTATGCAGCAGTTATAGGTGTTTTCTATTTTCTGTTCATGCGTCCTCAGAGGAAGGAACAGAAGCAGAAAGCTCAGGTTCTTGCAGCTTTAGCGGTTGGAGATAGCGTACGTACAACCGGAGGTTTCATTGGAACAGTTATCGATATCAACGACGATATGGTAATCGTTGAGTTTGGTAATAACAAGAACTGCCGTATCCCTATGGTTAAGGAAGCAATTGTTGAGGTTGAGAAGCCTGAAGATGCAGTTGCTACAGCAAATGATACTTCTGATTCAAAGAAGAAGTAATTATTAGTGCGCTCTTTTTAAGCCTGGTTGGTTATCCAATCGGGCTTATTTATTAACCCGACTATTATTTTTCAGGAGGAGAAAGTATGAAGCTCAACATCACTTGTATTCCCGGTGACGGTATTGGTCCGGAAATAGTTGCAGAGGCTAAAAAAGTCCTTGATAAGGTAGCACTTGTCTATGGACATGAGATAACCTATAAGGATGTTCTTATGGGAGGTTGTTCTATAGATGCTTACGGTGTTCCTCTTACGCAGGAGACCATCGATGCTGCTAAGAGCGCGGATGCCGTACTTATGGGTTCTATCGGAGGAAATACCTCCACATCACCATGGTATAAGCTTGAGCCTTCCAAGAGACCTGAGGCAGGTCTTTTGGGGATCAGGAAAGCTCTAAATCTTTTTGCAAATCTTCGTCCTGCATATCTCTATCCACAGCTTAAAGATGCATGTCCACTCAAGGAGGAAGCTGCTGTAAAGGGCTTTGACATGCTTATTATGAGAGAACTTACCGGAGGTCTCTACTTTGGCGAGCGCTTTACAAAAGAAGTTGATGGTGAGATGACCGCTACCGATACACTTGTTTATAAAGAGAGTGAAATAAGAAGGATTGCGATCAAGGCATTCGAAGTTGCCAGAAAGAGAAGAAAGAATGTCATAAGTGTTGATAAGGCTAATGTGCTTGATTCCTCCAGACTTTGGAGAAAGGTTGTTGAGGAAGTAGCAAAGGATTATCCGGATGTAACTCTTTCACATATGCTTGTTGATAACTGTGCTATGCAGCTTGTAAGAGATCCTTCACAGTTTGATGTGGTTCTTACCGAGAATATGTTTGGCGATATTCTTTCTGATGAAGCAAGCAT
>JAEEGL016797233.1_pt1 | contig 19963 bp, 8 predicted proteins | sample 9134231 | NCBI WGS metagenome assembly JAEEGL01 (sample SAMN16246548, study PRJNA631951) | gut metagenome | biome: gut microbiome; feature: rumen; material: fiber-attached | host: Bos | place: Iran: Karaj | collected 2018-10 | reverse complement strand
TTGATCCGCTTCATCACGCCCTGGATGGCGCTCTGGCGGAAATTGTCGCTGTCGGTCTTCATGGTCAGCCGGTAGACGCCGATCGTCACCGGTTTTTCCATAGCCTGATCATAGGCGTTGTCCTGACTGTAGCTGTAGTATCCCGCTTTTTCCAGAACGCGGTCGGCAATATAGTCTTTTCGCGTCCGGTTCGATTCCACGATCGCGCTGATCAGGTTTTCCGGCACATCTGCATAGTTGGCCAGCAGCTGTTTGGTGTCCTTGGGCAGGCAGTATCCGCCATAGCCGAAGCTGGGGTTGTTGTAATGTGTTCCGATCCTCGGATCGAGGCAAACGCCCTCGATGATCTGCCTGGTATCCAGCCCCTTCATTTCGGCGTAGGTATCAAGTTCGTTGAAGAAGGAAACGCGAAGTGCCAGATAGGTGTTGGCAAACAGCTTCACAGCTTCCGCTTCGGTGGAACCCATGATCAGTGTCTCGACCTGCTCTTTAACTGCTCCTTCCCGAAGCAGTGCCGCAAACCGTTCCGCGGCTGAAACAAGTTCCGCATTCTGCAGATCGGCCCCTACGATAATGCGGCTTGGATAAAGATTGTCGTAGAGAGCGCGGCTCTCCCGCAGGAACTCCGGGCTGAACAGGATGTTTCCATGTCCCGTCTTTTCCCGGATCGCAGCTGTATACCCGACCGGTACCGTGCTCTTGATCACCATATACGCGTCCGGATTCACCTGTGTTACGGTATCAATCACATCTTCCACGGCTGAAGTATCGAAAAAGCCCCGCGACGGATCGTAATTTGTGGGCACGGCAATAATCACGTAATCCGCATTGAGATAAGCAGATTCTTTGTCCGTTGTTGCTATCAGATCTAGCTTTTTTGTTTGTAAATATTCCTCGATCTCCCGATCCCGAATCGGAGATATGCGGCTGTTGATGAGCTCTGCTTTCGCCGGTGTCGTTGTTACCGCGGTTACTTCATGGTCCTGTGCCAACAGGACAGCAAGCGACAACCCTACATAGCCGACGCCCGCAACTGCTATTTTCATAATCTATCTCTTCCTGTTATCGATTTATCTGTCCGTGTTTCCTTCCAGCGTATGAAGAACAGCATCCCGAAAACCAGCGAATTTCTGCTGCATTTCCGCACAAGGGTACTCATAGGAACTGTAAACATCGATCCGTCTGAGAAGATCCGAAAGCTGACCCGGATCCTCCAGATAATAAATATACGGCAGATCTTCCACCCATTGCAGAGCGGCCCGAATCTTGTGATAATTATTGGAAAACACAATGCATGGAGTCCCGCTGATTGCGGAAAAGATCATTCCGTGCAGACGGTCCGTGATCACCAGACTGCTGGATGCTATTTGATCAAACAGTTTTTTCAATTCTATATTCCGTGTTTCCTCTTTTACAGGATGGTCCAGAAGAGTGTCCGCGGAACAAACTGTTGCGAAAAACTGTTCTGCTGTTTTCCGTATCCTGGCATCTTCTTCCGAGGATAATGAGCGTTCTTTATCATTTCTCAGAAGAAGCAGACATCCGTCACGTTCCGTTCCCGGATTCTGAACATGAGAGTATAACACAATGTCCGGCGTGAGAAACAGTTTACAGGAAAAGTTTGCTTCCGCCAACGCAAAAGAAGTCCGATCCCTCAGGGCCATGATAGCTTTGTCGTCGCTGTAGATTCTGCTGCTGATCTGAAGCTCTTTTTTTCCCGTTTCCGAGTCCTCAAAGAAAACACTCTGCGGGAAAACGATCTTCCGGTTCTCCGGCCAGGAAGTGAACGCGTCCCTGCGTATTTTTTCCAGTCTCGGCCACAGAGTACCCAAGTTCCCACCGCCGCAGAACAGAAGAATATCCTCCTGCCTGATGTTTTGGATCAGGAACTGTTTTTTCTCATAGTATTCTTTCATCGGGATTTCCCGGATCAAGAGATCCGGCTGGATATCCCACAAGAACTCCTTCATCGACTCTGCGATCTGATGGTCGCCCAGATTTCCATGGTCGATCCCTCCGAGCAGCCAGGCCTGCGCCGGACTTTTTCCCGAAGGACCTGCTTTCTTCTGCTCCTGTCCTGCGCGTTTTTTCAGTTCTTTGCTCTTCCTGACCGGCCAGGTCACTACTCTTCCGATCCGGTACGCGTGCGAGGTCTCCAGTTGCTTAATCTTCTTCTGATCTGCAGACATTCCCTTCTTCAGACCGTCGCGCTCCCGTTCAAGCCGTGCGATCCTGTTTTCCTCATCCGCGATGAGCGCCTGAAAGGCGGCGCGGTCGAGATCCGGCAGCGCCAGATCAAAGCGCTTCTCTTCCTCGCTGAGCTTCCGGTAAATGGATCTCCCCAAACGCAGCATGGAAGAAACCAGGCTTCCCGCGGCCGCGCTTTCCTCCTCGTCCAGGTCTGCCCGCCGCGCAGTTTCCTCCATATCGAGATAGCTGAAGAAGTACCCGAGCACATTCTTGAACGTCTGCGGCTTTGTCATGATCGACTCGGCCCGGATCCTTCTCTTATAGAACGGTCGACCCAGATGCCCGGCTCTTTCCGCGTTCAGAAACAGCCGGAACGTGTAAGCATTATCTTCATGCAGAATCCCCTGCAGGAACCGGATCTGGTGCTTTTCCACAAGGTCGCGGCGGATGAAGTACTGCCAAACCGGCGTGCGGTATTCGTCGGTCTGCCGCATTTTGGCCATCAGCTTTGGGCCTGTCCAAACTCCCGGATAGTGGTATTTGCGCACATAATTCGAGCGGTAATCGGCGAAGAACTTCTCGCTGGAATCGTCATCCAAAAATGACTCCGCGTCAAATTCCAGCAGGTCCAGCTTGTTGCGGCGCGCTGTTTCGACCAGAGTTTCCAGCGCTTCGGTATCCAGCAGATCATCGCTGTCGATAAAATAAAGATACTCTCCCCGCGCATGCCGGACACCGGTGTTTCTTGCCGCCGAAAGGCCGGCGTTTTCCTCCTGAATCACGGCGATACGGTCATCCCGTTCGGCGTACCGCATCAGGATGGAAAGCGAATCGTCCGTCGAACCGTCTTCCACGCACAAGATCTCGAGATCCGGGAAGGTCTGCCCGACCAGGCTGTCAAGGCACTCCTCCAGAAACGGCTCCATATTATACACCGGCACAATCACGGAAACCGCCGGCGCGGTTTCACTGCGGCAGGGCACGACGACCGCGTCGCGGATCTCCTTTACTCGGCCCGTTTCGTGCTTTTCGGCCGCGCGGATATGGGAAATTGCCTTCAATAGGCTGAGATCTTTCCCGTTTTCTTTTGCATAAAAAGAAGCAGGATAATCTGTCAGCATCGTACGCGGCAGAAACACCTGTTCCAGCCGGTCAAGAGCCTCCCCCCGCTCGGATCTGCTGCGGCACGCGTTTACCGCTTTTCCGATCTCGGTGAGGGCAAAGGAAACGAAGGTTTTTTCCATTTCAACAAACAGGCCTTCTGCCCACAGCAGATCGTACAGATCCTCCAGCAAGTCGATCCGTTCCGATGCGGAAAGGCGGTCGTTCAGCGAGCCGGTGCCCGGGAATACGCGGTATCTCATCAGCGGCTCGTCTATATAACTGATCCGTTCGGCCAGCGCCAGCGCTGCCGACGGGAAGCTGACCGTGAGGGAAAGCCCGCCGCAGCCTTCGCGGTCGGCCAGAAGCTTCCGCAGAAAACCCTTCCGAAAGAATTTGGTCTTCGTGTCCGGCGACGACAGCGAGAACAGCCGGTCGGGAACGTCGCGGCGGGAGAACGGACGCGGAAGATCTTTGATCAGCTTTTCCGCCAGATACTCTTCCGCCGTGTCAAAGTCGTCCTTTTTCCTGTTGTATTTTTTCCCGCCGAAGAGCACGAGATCGGCGTTGTCTTCCCTCGCGCGCAGAAAGCATTTTTCCAGCATGTCGTTTTCCGGGTAATAATGCTCCTGCAGAAGATAGACATATTCCCCCGAGGCCTTTTCCAGGATATCCGCGATCGCGGAAACGCCGGAAACGGGATCCTTCACACAGAGGATCTGCACGTCCTCCAGCGTCTGCTCCCGTACGCAGTCCAGGGCCCTCTGCCGGTTCTCCTCATTGGAAAAGGGCAGCACAACGACCGTAACTTTTGCCTGGTTTTTATCCATCTTCCGACCTCATAGAATGTACTTGTATTCAAAACAGACTATTTAATTAAGTATATATGAAATCGCCCGGATAAGCAAGAAATTTATCCCCTGCTCATCCGGGAAGACAGAAGCAGAGGGCGTCGAAACGACGCCCTCGCATATTTGTTATCGCTTATCGGCCGCGGATCAGTCCGCTTCGATGCCCAGGTCATTGGCGACCATGTATTTGAAGTTGGCGATGGCTTCTTCGCGGGTCATGTCGCCGGCCACATACTGACGGACGACATGGCGCCAGTAACCGTCGATGACCTCGTCGTACTGCGTCATGACGCGGCCGCTGGCGGCGTCGTTGGCCCGTGTGAACACCTCAAACATATCCTGATCGCCCAGGAAATCGAACTCGCCGTTGGACCGTCTCATGACGGCAGCGGAAGCTACGGTGTCCTTGCTGCCCTGAACGCCGCTCCAGGTGCCGTTGGCCCAGCCGTACTGCAGGCCTTCGTCAGAAGCGTCCAGCGTGATCCACTCCAGAAGCTCGGCAATGCCTTCGGCCTTTGCGCTTCCCACGTCCTTCTTGTTGGCCATCAGCCATGTGCCGCCCCACAAGAAGCCGACGTTGGATTCGCAGACGGCCCAGTCGCCGTAAGTGCCGATGCCGGGCGCGACGCCGTCGCAGTTTTCGACCATGACGTAGTTGATCAGCCACGCTGGGCCGTAGAAAGCGAACACCTGTTTTTCACCCAGGCCGCCCATATCGTACCTCCACGCATCGGACCAGTCCTGCGTTTCGTTGTGGTAGCCGTTTTCCTTCAGCCGCAGCGACATATCCAGGAACGCTTCCCGCTTCGGGTCGATATTGAGCCTGCCGTCCACCACCCACGGCGTATCGGAGCTGTTCTCGATGGCATGCCAGATGTCGCCGTCGCCGGAGACGATGGCGTAACCGGCCGCCTTCAGTTCCTCGGCGACCTCCCAGAACTTGTCCCAGCTCTGGGTGCCGGCGCCGATCTTCTGTTCCACGAACGCGGGATCGTCGGTGCCCCAGACCTCTTCCGCGATGGAGCGCCGATAGATGAACGCACCGCCTGTCGACTGATACCCGAGGCCGACGACCTTGCCGTCGAAGGGGCGGGTACCGATATCGACGGTATACTGCGCGATCTCAGCCGCACTGATCCCGCTGTCGACGTCGAGGCCGAAATCTTCGTAAGGCGCGGCATAGCCGCTGGTGTCGCCCTGGGTATACTTCATCACGAACGCCGATTCGGCGCAGTAGATGTCGGGCGCTTTGGGACCGCCGGCCTCAAGCGCGTCATCGAGCATACCCGTATAACCCTCATCTGTACTCAGAACGGTGGTCCTCACGGTATATTTCTCCGCAAACTCGGGATGCAGCTCCATATAGCGCTCTGCCATTGCCGGGACCTCTTCGGTAAACGAGTAGAGGTTGATAAAGATCTTCTTATCGGGCAGATTATCGTACCGGTACAGGAACGAGGCCACCGCCAGGCGGTTGCAGGTCTTCCACGGACGGAAAGTATTGTCGTCCCAGCCTGTCGTGATCCCGTTTTCCGCCGCCCACGAGATCGCGTTGTCGAAATCGCTGTTGCCGGTCATGTCGCTGAACGTGGCCATTGACGACGGATCCGGCGCTCCCGCAAAACGCCACAGGAACGTCACGATCGCGGCACGGTTGCAAGTATTCCATGGCTTGAACAGATTGCCGGCGTATCCTGTCGTGATTCCTTCCTCCGCTGCCCACGAGATCGCGTTGTCGAAATCAGAATTCCCTGTCATGTCGCTAAATGTTGCCATCGCGGCCGGTGTCGGCCGTCCCGCAAGGCGCCAGAGGAACGTGACCACTGCAGCACGGTTACAGTTGTTCATCGGCTTATACAGGCCTCCGTCATAGCCGCCGATCACGCCTTTATCCACCATGGAATAGATGGCGTCATAGTAGAACTCTGTGGAATCGGTCACATCCTTGAACAGCACCCGCACCTCGCAGATCATCGTTGTGCTGCCTGCTGTCGCCGTGATGACGGCATTGCCCACTTTCTTTGCGGTGACCTTGCCGTTTGCCACTGTCGCAACAGTCTCATCACTGCTGGTCCACCGGACGGAGGAACCGGAAGCATCCATACCAGTCGCTGCATTTATCACCCTGAGTGTTTCCGTCTTCCCGACAGCCAGCGTGAGCTCCTCTTTGTTCAGGTAGTACGAATCCTGTTTCAGTACCAGACCGTAGAAACCCTTCTCTTCGTCATACGAAACATCGAACCTTCTTTCATCCAGCCCGATCACGGAAACTGAAAAGATGTCGCCTCCCGAATTCTCCACGCCCAGCCATCCGGTACCGACATAGATTGCCCCGGACTCGCAGATCATCTGCGCTGTGCTGTATACCTCAATAATGCTTTCGTTGATCAGGATACCGTCTTTTTTAATTCTGAGCGTCCCGTACTCATACAGGCAGATGTACGACATGTATCTGCCGTCAGCGCTGTATCTGACTCCCAGACAGCCGTTCGCGGAAACGGTCACTTCCGCGTTCTGGATATAGAAACTGACGTTTGTGGGAAGCTCTTCATACGACCGGGAGATCGTCAGGTCGCGGATCGCATAGGCGTCGTAATCATGATGGACGTTGCTGTCCGCCTCCGCGGTGCTGACCATCGCCGCAAAATCATTGTCACTGCCGATCGGATAACCGATCGCGACGATGCCATCGCCGGTGCTTACGATCTTGTCCAGACCGGTCAGCGTATAGGGATATTCCACCAGGCCGGTATTCCGGATCGTTCCGCCCCCGTCCACTTTCAGCGTGGCCATCAGGGTGACCTGTCCGTTTTCCCACTCGAAAAAGCCCTGCACAGCCCCTTCATTCACGATCGTTCCGAGCACATAGAGATCGTCGGCTACGATCCTCGCGTCAGCGGAGACCGTGACTGTGACGCCGGCCTGAACGACCAGCTGATAATCGTAGACATACACTTCCATGTTCGCCGGGATCTCGATGCTGGCCGACACGCCCAGATTCCCCGATCCGCTGTAGAACGCGCGCACAATGATGTCATCCTCCGGGGTATAGTCTGCGATCAGATCCTGGAGCTCCGCGAAGCTGGCAAACTCTCTTTCAAAGACATGCGTCTCTTCCGCCGCGCGCAGCGTGCCTTTCAGCAGGGATGCTGCCTCACTGTTCTTTTCATAAGGACGCATCGCGTTGCGCCCGGACGAACTGGCGGACTCATTGCGCCTGTAAGCCATGACCCCGCTCCTTGCGGGAACATGCGCCTCGTCGTCATCGGCCAGCTCGATCGCGCCGGCGCCGTTCACTTCCGCCGCCTCTTCCGTCTGCATGATGATGCCCTGCTCTTCGGCGCTGTCCTCTTCGGCCAGCTCGATGCTCCCCTCCGCAAATGCGGCGGCGGGCAGCAGGGAAACACAGATCAGCAGGCATAACAACAGTGCCAAAAATCTCTTCATAGTTCCATCCTCATTCCTTTATCGTGTACTGACCTCTTTCATTTGCCTTGTCTATTATTTTATCATTTTTTTCGCTTTTCTTCAATATTTCTCTTCGGGATAGCGATTTCTGAAGCAGAACCGGCAAGAACCATCTTATCCTATCCGGTATAGACTGTTCTTCTTATCTATCCGGAATCATTACTGCGCCGTAGAGCATAGGTAATGACATTGCCAGAAAAAGGCTATAACGCCATTGAAACGCGACAGGCGTCGCCAGCATCAGAGTGATCCAACATAAGCTGCAGGGAAGGCCAACAAGGAACATGGCGTTCCCTTTTATTTTCATCAACGTGTACAAAATGCATACATAGATCCAGAACATCGTTCCCGCGCCAAAAAAGACCGCTATTTTATCCAGTATGTTTTCCGCTTTTGCTTGCACTGCCTCTGGTAAAAGACTCTTTTCCGAAATGTGCTGGCTAGTTATCCAGTCCTGAAACACTGATTTGTCAGCAAAGGCACCGATATAAGTGTATTTCATTTTATAAGTGCTGTTGGAAAAGGACCAGAAACCATATGTCGTCTGCAGGTAGGCTTTTACATATGTGCGGAAATTCGGAATCAACAGTTGAAACCATACCTGCATAAATTCTTTTTTATGAGAATTCAGAAACTCATTATTCACAGTGATTTTTCCATATTTCAGCGTGTCGGCATTATACGGATCATAGTTTTTTTCAATTGCCTCTATCGGAATCACTTCATCGACAAACTGCAACTGAGCTTCCGATATTTCTCCGTTATAACGGACTACAGCCGCTATCTGCTGCAGTGGAATGCCAACAGTCTCCCTAAACTGGTGTTCGGCTCTAAAATGGTTTTCAACCGCCCTGGATGCTCCGAGAAAGAAAACGATAAAAACAAAGAACGGAACAATACGCTTCCAATACTTTTTACAGGAAACTAATAAAACCAGAGCTAAAACAATTGCAATGTAAATCCCGTTGTTCCGCAAAAACAGAAGAATGATACAGCAGTACAGCGGCAGAATCCTTTTAAATGAACGCAGGCTTTTTCCGTTGGTTTTGACGCAATCATAGAGGGACGGAATCATAGCCATGATGCCTGTTGAAAAAGGGACGTCTTTCATTACACTGATCATGTAAAGATCCAGGATCGGACAGAAAACATAAAAAACGGAAATCAGTACGAGAGGAACTGCAGCAAGATCCTGTTTTTTCAGCCACGTTACAGAATAAGCATAAGCAACAGATATCAGCAGTATCTGCAACGCGACCAGCAGGACCAGCAATTGAGTATATCCTCCTCCGACTTTAAATGTGACTGCTTTTAAGCAATAAATAAAGAGCAGATACAGCCAGGGATGTTGTGAAACATACCCCATCGGATTCTGGATCATATAAACTGTGTCATTTGAAGCAGTCGCCGGATAATAGATCAGAAGAAAGATTAAGCCGACAGTCAAAATACTGCCCGCATTGATCAGCCAAAATGTTTTGTCTGATATTTTCAGTGTTCTTTCAGATCTCTTTGCTGCTTGTGCCAGAAGCTCGTTCAGCATCAGAAGGAAAATACATACCAGCATACCCGCGCAAAACAATGTTATAGAAAAAACTGATTCAGATGCAGGCTGAAAAACGGCGGTCAATGCAAAAACTGCTCCAAAAGCTGTCAGCAGTACGGCTGTCTTTATTCTTCCCGTCATATTTTTCATTTTATGCCCTGTTCACTCATTTTTTCGTTATCAGATATACGGCTTGTTTTTTCCTGATACCTGTCATTGGTCAGCTGAAGTCTGAATTCAAATTCCTGTCTGTCCTTCTGAATAATAGTCTGCAGAATCATACCGGTGAAGAAAGAAAGAAACGCAGCAATAACCACAAATCCGCAAACGATCAATGTAGGAAATTTTAGCACGAGGCCGGTATTCAGATATTCTAAAAAAACGGGAATGAAATACACAGCAGCCAGGAGCAGAAGGATAAGACTGATCCATCCGAAGAAACTCGCAGGTTTATAATTTTTAAACAGCCGGAAAATTGTCCCGATTACTTTAATGCCATCCGGAACCGTTTTCAGTTTTGATTCGCTTCCCTCCGGGTGATCGCGATATTCGACAACAACATTCCTGACGTCCATATTCTTATCAACGGCATGGATCGTCATCTCTGTTTCAATTTCAAATCCTTTCGAAAGCACGGGAAATGTTTTCACGAATTGATAACTGAATGCTCTCATCCCTGTCATGATATCTTTAATATCCGAATGAAATATCTGATTAATGATAGCTCTCGTCAGTGAATTGCCGGCATTATGAAAAGGACGTTTGTTTTCAACAAAATAAGTCGACGACAATCTATCTCCCACTACCATATCGGCGTGATTGTTCAAAACTTCCCAAACCATCTCGCAGCCTGATTCAGCGGGATATGTGTCGTCTCCATCGACCAGAAGATAGCATTGCGCGTCGATCTCCCGAAACATTCTGCGGATCACGTTCCCTTTTCCCTGTTTATACTCGTGTCTTACAATTGCCCCGGCTTTTTCTGCCAGTTCAGCGGTATCGTCCGTAGAATTGTTGTCATATACATATATATTTGCATCCGGTAAGGCTTTTTTCCAGTCAAGCACCACTTTTTCCACCGTTTTGCTCTCATTATAGCAAGGGATCAAAACTGCAATTCTGTCCATGATTTACGCTCCTTCCGGTTTTTTCTCCTGAAAACTCAAAACATATATCCGACTATTATTTGTGTGATCAACTTGTGTTTATTATAGCATACTTATCGTAAAATGTCCTCATCTCCGGGAATTGTTTTTCCTTCCTTTTTCACTGATAAAAACCAACGGGGGCGCCGGATCGGCGCCCCCTGCGGTCAGTTTATGCTTTTTTTATCAGGGGCAGTTTTCCTCATACCGGCAGAGGAATGAAACTACCGCCAGGCGGTTGCACGTATTCCATGGGCGGAACGTGTTGTCGTCCCAGCCCGTTGTGATCTCATTCTCTGCCGCCCAGGAAATGGCCAAATCGAATTCTGTGTTGCCTGTCATGTCCTTGAATGTCGCCATGCTCTGTGGATACGGTTCCCCTGCATACCGCCACAGGAACGTCACGATCGCGGCACGCGTTTACCGCTTTTCCGATCTCGGTGAGGGCAAAGGAAACGAAGGTTTTTTCCATTTCAACAAACAGGCCTTCTGCCCACAGCAGATCGTACAGATCCTCCAGCAGGTCGATCCGTTCCGATGCGGAAAGGCGGTCGTTCAGCGAGCCGGTGCCCGGGAATACGCGGTATCTCATCAGCGGCTCGTCTATATAACTGACGCGTTCCGCCAGCGCAAGCGCGGCGGAAGGGAAGCCGACCGCAAGCGAAAGCCCGCACGCTCGCTTATGCTCCCGTAGAAGCTTTCGCAGAAAGTCTTTTCGGAAGAATTTCGCGTTCGTGTCCGGTGCCGACAGCGAGAACAGCCGGTCGGGAACGTTGCGGCGGGAAAACGGCCGCGGAAGGCTTTTCACCAGTTTCGTTGCCAAAACATCCTCCGCCGTGTCAAATTCGTCCTTTTTTCGGTTGTATTTTTTTCCGCCGAAGAGAACGATATCGGCGTTGTCTTCCCTCGCGCGCAGAAAGCATTGTTCCAGCATATTCTTTTCCGGGTAATAATGCTCCTGCAGCAAATAGATATAGTCTCCCGAGGCCTCTTCCAGAAGGTCCGCCAACGCGGAAACGCCGGAACCGGATTCCTTCACGCAGAGGATCTGAGCATCCTCCGGCGACTGCTCCCGCACGCAGTCCAGGGCCCGCTGCCGGTTCTCCTCGCACGAGAAAGGCAGCACGAGCACCGTCACTTTTGCCTGGTTTTTATCCATTCCCCGACCTCACAGTAACAATTCATACTCGACTGGTCTAACTGATTCAGTATATATGAAATCGCCCGGATAAGCAAGAAATTTATCCCCTGCTCATCCGGGTAAAGGAATCGTGCTGCCTCAAACGGGCATCCGAACAAAACTATAGTCTCTATTTGTCTCTCAAAGTCACTTTTCTATAGATTCCCGCCATGGTATTTGCCGCTTTATAAGTCTTTGATCCACGAATCTTTTCCATGTCTTTCTTCAGGGAATCAATCATTCTTTCCTTTTTTCTGCTGGCAGCCTCGCTTTCTATGAGCTTGTTCTGCAGATCACGAATTGTATTTTCTTCACTGCGAATGATTTCTTCCGCAAGTTCCATGAAGCCTCCGGTTTCCGACTCTCTGACGAGATCCATAAAAGTGCGGGAATTCCCTCCTTTGCTCTCCGCCGCATAGAGGCCGGCAACACCAACTGCTATAATTCCGTTCAGCATCTGCAGCGGCCGAAACTTCCTTTTGAAAGAATCCTTCGTCAGCAGAAGATAGGTCTCTTCATCTATCACCGAGCAGAAACACGCACGGATGCAGGGATCTGCTGCCAACAGCCTGGCAGTATGGAATGCCTGCTTCTCTGTGTATTCTTGCTTCATCGGCGATATTTCTTCTGGCTTCTCTTCCCGCTTCAATAGCTGTCGTTCCGGCTTTTCCCACGGGTATCGGTCGCACAGCTCACCGGCGTAATCGATCGTCTCCTGTGAGATGCTTCGTCCGCCTTCAAAAGGAATATCCAACATTTCCTTCCCGTATCGGACTAAGATCACAGCTATCAGCAGGTCCTGATCTCCTTTTTCTCCGGTTCTCGTCAGTTTCATCAGTTCCGGATCCAACAGCGGCAGCAGTTTGATCTCATTGGCGGGATAACATTCGTACATATCCTTCCCGAAATGAAATCTCCACCAGGAATCCATCAGCATCCTTCGGGATATTTCGTCTGCCGCGTCCGCTCTGCCTTCCAGCGCCTCCCGCACCTCAGCGCCGGTTCTTTCAAGCACTCTCTCCTCCGCTTTCTGCGCTTTTTCCTGTGCAGATCCGGAAATATATTTCTTTGTTTTTTCCTGACATGATCTCATGATATCGGCCGGCTGTCGATTGTCCTTGTCATGCCTTCTGTTTTCTCCGCCCGCGCCTGTGACCCGATACTTAGGCCGGTCGTGACGGGTCATCTTGTAATACATCTGTTTATGGGAAAAGCCTTTGGCATACATGGAGATCGCCAGGATCTCTGGCAGGCGGAACGGCATATCCTGATACGTGAAAACAGAGTCCTGATTCAGAGCAAACCGGTACCTCTCCGCGATCTCCGAGGCGATCCTGTAATCCTCGTCATGCGTATACAGGCCGTCATTCAGGGAGCGCACCATAACATCCCCCATATTGATCCCTGCGTTCAGCCCGACCAGTATGCTCATGCGTGAATCAAATCCCCCGGAAAGGTCAAACTCAATATTTTCACCGGAGGCATAAAGGGAACGAACGATCCCAGACCATTTTTCCATCCAGGCATCAAGGGCAGCCATTCCTTCCGGTGTGTCAATGGGTATCGTATCCTCGCAAAGATCGACTGAAACCTGCTTTAGCGTTCTTTTTGAGATATCTATCATGACTTTCACATCACGCGCCAGCAGCCGGATCTCGTTAATGATCGTTTCCGAGCAGGAATATACCGCCAGTTCTTCCGAAATATAATGGCAGGCATAGTCTTCGTTTACTGTAAACGGATGATTCCCGCCGGATTTCAGATATTCCATAAGGTAGAGATCGCTGTTGCTGAGAGCAAAATAATCTCCGTCCTGATACAGATAGATTCCCTGGCTCCCGATCGTATCCTGCAGGATAACGATCTTGTCCTTCTCTCTCAGAATCAGACAATAGGATCCAAGTCCGTCATAAGGAATCTCTTGCGGAGAAACACCATCACCGGAAAAAAAGATTCCTCTTTCGGTAATGCAATATCCATAGAGTCCTGAGTTTACCCGATCCAGACGATCGCTGTCGACAACAAAATAATAGTCTTCCGGTTTCATGGCTGTTTTTGACTTCCTTTTCATTGAGGTTTTCTTCCTGCATAATAACACGTTTTTTCTTAAAAGTCATCCTCCCTGCCTGTTGTGTATTTCTTTTTCTGCCTGTTTCAAGATCTTCTCCCCGCTGAGAAAGGGGCGCCGATATCGGCACCCCTGCTGTCATTTTTATAATCTTTTATCAGGTACAGTTATCTTCGTACCGGCACAGGAAGGAGACGACTGCCAAGCGGTTGCACGTGTTCCACGGACGGAAGGTATTGTCGTCATACCCGGTAGTGATCCCGTTCTCCGCTGCCCAGGAGATGGCCAGATTGAACTCCCAGTTGTCTGTCATATCATTGAACGTCGCCATGCTCCGCGGCCATGGCTCTTCTGCGTACCGCCACAGGAATGTTACGATCGCTGCGCGGTTGCACGTGTTCCACGGGCGGAAGGTGTTGTCGTCATACCCGGTGGTGATTCCTTCTTCCGCGGCCCAGGAGATCGCTTTGTTGAATTCGTCGTTATCTGTCATGTCGTCAAACGTCGCCATATCCCATGGTTCCGGTCTTCCCGCAAGACGCCACAGGAACGTCACCACTGCGGCGCGGTTGCATTTGCTGTTGGGACGGAAGGAACCGTCGGAATAGCCGGTAACGATGCCTCTTTCGGCCATTCTTTCTACATAGTCATAATAGAACAGGCTCTTGTCGATCACATCGTGGAACCGATTGCTGGGATCGTAGTCTTCTTTGTATATGGGATATTTTTTGTTAAAGGCGCTTGTAGTATACTCGCTGTTACGTACATGATCCGTGAAGTTCGCGTTGCATACCAGAAAATAATCCCAATAATAATAACTGTATCCGGCATCCCAGGTACTGTCCGCGTTATAGTAATAGTCCCCGAGTTTTATAATATTCCAGGCATGGTTGCCGCCGTTCCCTTTCCCGGTGATCACGCGGCAGTCGATGCCGGACGCCAGGAGAAGCCGATACAGCAGGACGGAATACCCCTGGCAGACTGCTGTTCCGTTGATCAGTGCAGCGTAGGCCGTGAACTGCAGTTTATAAGAACTATTACCCAGATGTTCATAATCATATTCAACATTTGCCGTGATCCAGTTGTAAATGGTATAGATCTTTTTGTAGTTGGTCATGTCGCTTACGGCCAGGTTGCTCAGAAGCTTTTTTACTGCCGTGTCCATTTCCTTTTCCTGGGCGGCCGTGGTGTAGTACGTGACCGTATATGTCAAAAGCCAGGAGCCGCTGCTCCATTCGCCCTGTGCGCTCCATCCGCCGTACTGCCACTGGATGTAGTCGCCTTCGGTCGCTTTGCCGGTGTGAGATGTGGCAGCGTTGCTGATATCCTCAAAAAAGGTATCTTTTTTCACAACAGCGTCGGAGACGCGGAACTTGATCGTCTTTTCTCTGGCTTTCATGCGTCCCCTCATATAGGTGCCGGCCTTGGAGACGGATGTGTAAACCGTGGCTGCCGCATTGGCTTTTGTTTCTCTGCCCGGCTGCTCCAGGTCGTCTTCTGTGAGAACATCCGCATAGAGCGGGTTGATATAGACTTCGGAAAGCATCTCGCCGCCGTTTTCCGAAGCCTCCTCTGTTTCCGCTGAATCTTCCGCTGCTTCATCCTCTGCTTCCGCAATCATGCCGCTCTCCGTAGTGATGGCGATCTCGCCCTGATCCTCGGCAATAATCGTGCCATCCTCGGCAAGGGCAGCTGTGGGCAGCAGGGCCAGCAGCATCAGCAGGCTTAGCAGCAGCGCAAGTGTTCTTTTCCCTGTTTTCATTCTTCTTTCCTCCGTTTTCGGTGTGGCATTATTATACCATCCGTCTGCAGTTTTTGTCATCTGCTAAAATATAATACTTTTCTTTTTTGTATTTACGAAACAGGAGGCGCCGGTTTGGCACCCCCTGCTGTCTTTCCTGTTGTCTCTATTGTCCTAACCAGTTCTCCTCATACCGGTAGAGGAACGAGACGACTGCCAGGCGGTTGCAAGTGTTCCATGGGCGGAACGTGTTGTCGTCCCAGCCTGTTGTGATCCCGTTTTCCGACGCCCACGAGATCGCTGTGTCAAAGTCGCTGTTGCCGGTCATATCCTTAAACGCAGCCATCACTTCCGGTTCCGGGGATCCGGCAAACCGCCAAAGGAACGTCACCACCGCAGCACGGTTGCACGTGTTCCATGGTCGGAAGGTGTTGTCGCTGTATCCCGTCGTGATCCCGGTTTCCGCTGCCCACGAGATGGCTTTGTTGAAGTCGGGGTTGTCAGTCATATCCTTAAACGTCGCCCTAGACGTCGCTTCCGGCTCTCCCGCAAGACGCCACAGGAATGTCACCACCGCCGCGCGGTTGCAGTTTCCCATCGGGCGGAACGTTCCGTCATCGTAGCCGCCTACGATACCCCCGTCCGTCATGACATACACATAGTCGTAGTAGAATTCACCGGGATCCGTCACATCGGTGAACTGCACCATCACTTCACAGGTCAGCTCTACGCCGTTCACCGTGGCCGTGACGACCGCCGTGCCCACTTTGTTCGCCGTCACAACGCCGTCAGGGCTGACTGAGGCGATCTCGTCGTCGCTGCTGTTCCACGCCGGTGTTACCTCGTATCCGTAGCGGGTATCAAACACTGTCAGCTGCTCCGACGCGCCGAACGGCATCGTCAGCTCCGTGATGTCGAGCCGGATGGTGTGGAATGTGCTGTCCAGCATGTCACCGCAGACCGCGCATCGGATCACTTCGTCATAACTGGCTTCTCCGGACGATGTCTGCTCCACGTTCTCCCATGCCGGCTCGCCCGGTGTGTGGCCGCTGGGCGGAATCGACTCCTTACTTACGCTTGTAAACGTTATGTCCCGGTATTCTGCCTGCGCGATGTGCCGCAGAACTCCCGGTTTTTCACAGCCTGGTGTTGTACTCTCCGATACCACAGCAGGCACCGTATCCAGCCAGGCTCCTGTTCTGTCATATACCCTTGCCAAAGCCGCGGAATGATCGGCTTCCCACTCCCATACGACGAAAAGCGCATCATAGTCCACGTCATCCATCGGATACGCTTCGTAGAAGGAACCGGTGCTGTAGTCGTCGCCGCGGACATGTCTCGCGAAATTCGCGTCGCACACGAGGAAATACCGGTAAGCGCTCTTGCCCGTGTCCCACGTGGAGTCGGCGTTGTAGTAAAGGCCTTCGATCCGGATGATGTTCCAGGCGTGGGCCTCGCCGTTTCCCTTTCCAGTGATCACACGGCAGTCGATGCCGCACTCCAGCAGCAGCCGGTACAGCAGCACGGAATACCCCTGGCACACAGCCGTGCCGTTGATGAGCGCGGCGTAGGCGGTGTATTTCAGCTTGTAGTCGTCATCGTCCAGTGTATCATAATCGTAGGTCACATGTTCCGTGATCCAGTTATAGAGGGTACAGATCGTGTCGTATGTGCCTTTTTCGGTCGTCTGCAGGCTGTCCAGCAGATCCGCCACAGCCCGGTCCATCTCCAGCTCCTGCTCATACGAGGTGTAGTACGTCACGGTGTAGGTGATCAGCACATTGCCGCTGCTCAACACGGCGCTGCCCTTCCATCCGACGTACTGCCACAAAAGGTAATCCCCTTCCGTCGGTACACCGGTATGCTCCATCGCGACGTGAAAAATGTTTTTCAGGAATCCGGAAGGATCATCCTCATAGACGGCTTTGACGACCGGAACGCTGATGGACTCTTCCCGGATCAGCAGGCGTTCTCTTGCGTAAGCGCCGGCTTCCTCCGCCGTAGCGTAAACCTCGCCGGCTGCCCGCTTCCTTCCGCCGCCTTTCGGCTCCGTCAGATCTTCTTCGGTGAACACATCGGCGTACAGCGGATTGATATATACTTCTTCCCGAATCAGTTCGCCGTCTTTCGGCTCCGGTCCGCCGGCGTTCTCGATATCCTCTTTTGAAACCGAACCCGGCTCCGCAATGGATCCGCTTTCCCCGGCCATCGTGATCGTGCCTTCCTCCGCCGCGCTGATCGTGCCCGCCTCCGCCATTGCCGGAAGCGGCAGCAGCGAAACGCACAGCGCAAGACAGAGCAGCGCCGCCAGAAGCCTTTTGGTCCCTTTCGTCATGGTGTTCTCCCTGTTATCGAAGTGTTTGCTACCCGGATATCATATCATATCGCTTCGGAAATTTCATTAACGAAATGTATAGAAACAGCCGGTTCCGAATGGGAACCGGCTGTGCCTGATATTGGGTTTGTGCTGTTGTTTGGCGTTGCGTTCAGTACTCGCCGATCATGTGCTCGTAGCGGGACAGGAACGAGACTACCGCCAGGCGCAGGCAGTCGTTCCAGGGCTTGAACAGGTTGCCTTCGTAGCCCGTCGTGATGCCATTCTCGTACGCCCAGGAGATCGCCTTGTCGAACTCGGTGTTGCCCGTCATATCGGCGAACGTTGCCTCGCTCTTCGGCTCCGGCTTGCCCGCGTAACGCCACAGGAACGTGACGAACGCAGCACGGTTGCACGGATTCCAGGGCTTGAACAGGTTGCCGTCGTAGCCGGTCACGATGCCGTTCTCGTACGCCCAGGAGATCGCCTTGTCGAAGTCCGCGTTGCCGGTCATGTCGTTGAATGTGGCCATGGTCATGGGTTCGGGTTCGCCCGCCATGCGCCACAGGAACGTGACCATCGCGGCACGGTTGCAGTTGTTCATCGGGCGGAAGGTGTTATCGCTCTCCCAGCCCTTCACAATGCCGCGGTTCGCCAGATCGTATACCGGATCGAACCAGAAGTCCTCATGATTCGTTACGTCGATGAACAGGCCTTGCACTTCGCACACGAGTTCCACGTCATCGACTGTTGCGGTCAGCGTCGTGTAGCCGGCTTTGTGCGCCGTTACCTTGCCTTTCCCGTCCACAGTCGAAACAGTGATGTCGTTGCTGGTCCACACCACCGGGATCACTTTGCCGGTGCTGTCGGTTACAACAACAGTTCCCGTCGCGTTCGGGAGCAGCTCCAGCTTCGCGGGCTCGACCGTGTAGGTGATCTCTGCCCACTTCGCGTTGACGGTCATGTTCTTCGCAGGCATCGTTGCCGGAAGCTCCGGATCCCAGCCCGCAAACGTGAAGCCTTCCTTCGTCGGCGCAGCCGGCGCGGTGATGGCCGTGCCGAACTTGGCCGTGATGGCCGCTACCGCGGAACCGCCGTTGGAATTGAACGTGATGGTGTAGGTGTTGGCCACTTTCTTCTCGGCCGCGTATTCCTCGCCGTCCGGGCCCGTCACGATCGCCGTATACATCGTGTAGCCGGCATTGGCGCCGGTGCCCTGCGTCACGATCACTTCGTCAGCTTCCACCGTTTTAACAACACCGCCGAGGCCTTCGAAGGTCACTGCCGCGGCTGTGTAGCCGGCTTCGTCATTACCGGTCCAGACCCAGCTCTCTTCGTCGACCGTCCAGGTCTGGGCTTCGGTCGTGAATGTTGCGGTGTAGATCGCGTCGCCTTCCACCGGAACCACTTCCGGCGTCCAGCCCGCGAAGGTGTACACGGTTGTCTCGGTCGGCGCCTTCACAGGTTCTTTGCATCCCGGCGTCACTTCAAACTTCACCAGACCGCTCTGCAGCACGGTGCCGTCGTCGTTCAGGAAGGTGACGGTGTAGCTGTTGCGCGTGTAGTAAAGCTTCAGCACCAGGCTGCCGTCAACAGTCACGACGCCTTCCGGAACATTGTTCTTGTTCTCCGCATCGAACGTGAATCCGGTGCGTCCCAGCGTTGTCGCCGTTACCACTTCGTCCATGCTTCCGGTCTTGGTGTCCACATAGACGCTGTACTGGCCTTCTTCAACTTTCTCAAAGTAATGCTCAACGGTATATTGGATGCCGTCGTTGGCTTTCCACTGCGCCGTGAACGCCATGTCCTTAGCGGGCATCGTCGTCGGTACTGCAGGATTCCAGCCGTTGAAGGTGTAGCCGGCCTTCGTCGGATCCGCGGGTGCGGTGACCGCCGTGCCGTAGTTCTGGCGGATCGTGGCAAGCACAGTCTCTCCGTCCGTGAAGGTCAGCGTGTACTTGTTGATGGCCCACGTTGCCGTGTACTCGCGGTCGCCCATGCTTCCCTCCGGGATGGTTACGGTGACCGTCGCTTCGTCCAGACCGGTTCCGGTCCAGCCGTTGAACGTGTAGCCTTCTCTCACCGGGTTCACCAGTGTAAACTCTTCCGTTTCCACGCTGTAACCCAGCGGGTTCTTCTCGCCTTCCGGCAGTGCGCCGCCAGCCAGCTTATACGTGATGGTGAACGCTTCTGTCGTCCACTCCGCGTACAGCGTCAGGTCGCCCGTCGTCCCTTTCGCGATCTGGTCCATCGGGTTCTGGAATTCCGCGTCGCTGTACCAGCCGCCGAACGTGTAGCCGGCCTTCGTCGCTTTTGCCAGCTCGATGGTATCCGTCTCTACGGTGTAGTCCGTCGGGTT
>JAEEGL014919340.1_pt1 | contig 19963 bp, 20 predicted proteins | sample 9134231 | NCBI WGS metagenome assembly JAEEGL01 (sample SAMN16246548, study PRJNA631951) | gut metagenome | biome: gut microbiome; feature: rumen; material: fiber-attached | host: Bos | place: Iran: Karaj | collected 2018-10 | reverse complement strand
CCAGTTGTTACAGCAACGATTAATCCTGTTGTAACAGAGGCACCAAGTACTCCAGTTGTTACAACAGAAAATAATTTAGTTAATTCTGTTGTCAGTGCAATGAACGGCGCAACTGATAATACATTAAATGTTAATACTAATGTTGCTAGCCCTGCAGTTCCAGTAGTTAGTGCTAGTGCTGATAATAAATTTTTAGTTTAAAAATATGAGGGGATGAGAATATGTTTATAGAAGTACTTATAGTTATTGTAATTGCAGCCTTTGCAGTTCTTTACTATATGAAAACAGGAGATTCGTTTTACAAGTTTATCGTAGATACTGGTTCAGATATCTATGATAAGTATGCACCTTTTACTTTTAAAGCAATTAGACAAAAAGTAAAAGACATGGGTCAAGATTATACTCCAAGACAATATATGATTCAAATAGCAATATTTGCTGGTGGAGCATTTGGTATAACTTATTTGTATTTTTATAATATTATTACTTCAATTATTTATAGTGTTATTGCAGTTTGTGCTATTCCATATGTTACATATTTACGTTCTAAAAGAATTTATTCAGAATTTATATTTGAACAAATTCAAGTTTATACTACAAATACAATAATGGAATTTCAAACTACTCAGAACTTTGTTAAAGCTGCAGAAGGTGTAGCAAATTCTGGACTTTTGGAGTCACCAGTAAAAGATGATGTTAGAACAATGATAGATATGGCTTATAAAGACGGATCTATAGATAATGCTTTGGCGTATATGAATAGTAAATATGATTTCCATATGACTAGAAATATGCATCAGTTATTTTTACAGGTTACTAGAGAAGGTGCTAGAGATACTAATGATGTTCTTGAAAATATGCTTACAGATATAGATGTCCTTGTAGAAGGAGTTTATAAAGATAGAATGGATAGAAAGAACTTCCATGGACAGTTTATCCAGTTCGGTTTACTTCTTTATGGAATGGTTGCTTTAATTCAGCTACTTCTTGGAGCTGAAAGATACGCGGAACTTTTAAATAGTCCGGTAGTTTTGGTAGCTCTGCATTTTATTATATTATTTAATAGTTATTTCTTACTTAATGGAGAAAAATATTATAACGAGAATGTAGGTGCTGAATAATGATAGAAGTTTTATTAATAGTTATTATTTTAATATTTGGATTAGTTTATTCAGGTACAGTAAGTACAAAACAATTTTTAGATGAAGATAATGGATTGTTTTTAGGACTTAAAGAAAGCGATTATGATTTCTATTGTCATGCTAAATATGGTGATGATATCAACGTTAATAAGTTATTTATGATGAGAATTAGAAATGCTTTCTATGGAACTTTAGCTATTTTAGCTCTTTGTGTTTCTAATTTAAGTTTTGTTGTAATAGTTGTTATTCTTGTAGTTGGTTACTTTATATTTAAGTTACCTTATATGAGTTTAAAAACATATTATAAAAAGTATATGGATCAAGTAGACTTATTACTTCCATATTTCTTAAAGAACTTAGAAATCTTAGCTCAAAACTATACAATTCCAGTTGCACTTGCTAGATCAATTGAAAGTGCTCCTGATGTATTTAAATCTGGATTAAGAGAGTTAGTTGCTAAAATTGATGCCGGTGATTCTTCAATCAATCCATATATGGATTTTGCTAAACAATATCCCGTTTCAGATTCAATGAGAATGATGAGACTTTTGTACAGACTTAGTTTGGGTGCACAAGAAAATAAATATAAACAATTGTTACTATTCTCTAAAAGTGTTTCAGCATTACAAAATAAAGCAAGAGGTGTAAAATATAAACAAAGACTTGATGTAATGGAAAAGAAAACTATGACAATGCTTCTTGTTACTGGTGGTAGTACAATGGTCGTATTACTAATAGCTATGATTTCTATGATGGGAAGCATGGGATTATAAGAAATAAATAAACTGATTTTTATCAGTTTTTTTTGTCTATTTTGTTTTACTTTTTTTAGTAAACATATATGTAAATAATATTGATTTTAAATATTTCTTATATTATAATTGGAATTGTAAAATAGTAGTGAAAAGGAGGATTCGTTAATGAAAGAAGCTTCAGGAGAATTAAGTATGACTGTTATTACAATTATTGCTGTTGCTGCAATTTTAGGTATAATTAGTATATTTTTACCAGGTATTATGAATAGTATTGGAGACAACTGGAATCAAGCTGCAAATAGTGGTATTACAGTTGGAGAAGGCGGAAGCGGAATTGGTAATAACCATGGTAGTGGACTTAATCCATAAGTAATTAGATAAAAAGGAGGGGCTTTTAAATGCGTGATTCGTTTGGTGGTACAATGCTTTTTTGGATTGTTATCTTTTTCCTTGCGTTATTTATGTCATTTATGGCTGTTGTAATTCAGTATTCTCGTGTATACAAAATAAAAAACAATACTATAGAGGCAATAGAACGTGGAGAAGGCATTTGTAACATAGCTGATTTAAATAAGACTCTCCAAAAAAATAAGTATTATGGCATTTACAAGATATGCTATTCCAAAGCAACATCTACTGTTAGTGGAGAAAGTATAGGAGGATATTACTCTATTACTTTATATGCACAGTTTAAATTTTCTAATTTTGGTATTAATATGCCTATTTCAGGTGAATCAAGAATTATTGAAATAGAAAGTTGTAATGGAGATAACATTTTATCAGGTGCATCTACTGCAACAATTGCTGGAAATACCTATAAATGCGTTGATTTAAGTAGTGCAGAATAATAAGGGAAGGTTAGTATGAATGTAATAGTTGTTAATAGACAAGAAAATATTATTTCATCGCTAAATATCGAAGTAATTAAATCTATGCGTGGAGTATTTACTCCGGATGAATTAATTGGTACATTTGCTAATTTTTTCTTCGCACGTATGATTATTGATGTAACAGCACTTCAAAATTTTGAGGATGCAGTTACTTATCAAAAATTATCTATTGGTTTACCTATAGATAAGATAATATTACTTATTCCACCAACTAGTCAGTTAACTAATAATTTCTTTATATCAAAGTTGATATCAATGGGTTATTATAACTTTACTACAAATGCTGATGGAATTAGATATTTGCTTGCAAATCCAAATTCTTATAAGGATGTTGCATCTCTTCATCAATTAGAAGCACCTGCTGCTATTACACAAGAAAGTTCTAATGCTGCTTTTGGAGGAGGATTAAGAACTTTAGGTGTAAAAAATATTACTGATGATGCAGGAGCCTCAACACTTATCTATATGATGAAAAAAGTACTTGAAGAAAAGTATAGAGTTAGTGTTAGATGTATTGAAGTTGACAGTAGAGACTTTGTATATTTTAGAGATAAGAATATGGTATCGTGTGAAAGGAATCAACTTGCTTCAGAATTATTGAAGTCTAAAGATTTTAATATAATCTTGGTTGATTTAAATGGATACGATGATAGTGTATGTGATGATACTATTTATTTAGTAGAGCCTTCAGTTATTAAGCTTAATAAGCTCATGATGAGAGATAGAGGAGCTTTTGCTAAATTAAAAGATAAAAAAATAATAATTAATAGATGCGTTTTAAATGATGCAGATATTAGGGAATTTGCTAGAGAAGCAATGATTAATATATTTTATACATTACCTGTTTTAAATGATAGAGAAATGTCAAATGAAATTGATAATTTGCTTAAAAAAATTGGTATAATTAGTTAGATTGTTGCACTTAGCATGTTTCTGTGATAAAATTAAGATGTTTGGAGGATTATTATGAATATGTTTAATTTATTGACATGTCCAGAAGGATTAGGATCAATAGTTTCATTTATTAAGAATATATTTGGTTTAATTCAAATTGTTGTACCAATTATATTAATCGTTGTAGGAGCTTTTGATTTAGCTAAAGCTGTTATGGCAAGTGATGACAAGGAAATAAAAGCTGCTACTCAAAAACTAATTAAAAGAGCAATTGCTGCTGTATGTGTATTCTTCTTAGTTGCTGCTGTACAATTAGTTATGGGATATGTAAAGAGTTCTAATACTGATGGATCAACTAATTATAGTTGGACAGATTGTTGGACTTAGTATTTTACAATTGGTCTATATAGATGATTTTATATCATCTTTTTTTATTGAATAATTTCAATAATTTGTTTATAATTGTATTATTAGAGGGTATTGTTTATGGATAAAAAATTATTAAGATTAGTATTGATATTTATAGGAGTAATTGTTTTTATAATTATCTTTTTTGCAGTTATAGGATCAATGGGAAGTCGTAAGGCTTTTGTTTATTCTGATGTAGAAAATAGTTTAGTTGAAGCTGCTAAAAGATATGTAAAGGGAAATCCAAAAGAAGCTCCACAAGATTCTGATGATGTAGTTAAGCTTGCTGATACTATGTTACAAGAAAAAGGGTATATGAAGAAATATGATAAACTTTATAAAGAACAAGATATCTTATGTAAAGGATATGTTAATGTTTATTATGTATCTGAAAAGAGATATGCTTATCTTCCTTACTTAGATTGTGGTACTAAGGGAGAAGGTATAAACTTAAGTGATCAAGTTATTGAAGATAATGAGTATGGAGTAGTAAGTGGTAGTGGTATGTATGTACTTACTAAAAATGGATTCGTTACTGATGAATCGCAACTTGATAGTGCTGCTAGTAGTGAAGGTACTACTTATGTATTCCGTGGAAATCAAAATGCTTTAATAAATAATTATGTTAAGTTAGAAAATATGCTTTGGAGAATTGTAGAAATTGATTCTGAAGGAAATATGTTAATGATTTACGATAGTTATCTAATGGAATATCAACCTTGGGATGAAAGATATAATCCTAGTGTTGAAGATAACTTTGGTATTAATGATTACAATGCTGCTGGTAAGAAGAGTAACATCTTACAAGTTATTGAATCTTTCTATGATGGAAAAGTTGAACTTAGAAATAATCAATCATTCAGTTATTTAATTAAACCTTTATCTGTACCTACAACTGTATGTGTTGGAAAGAGAAGTACTACAGAAACTGGTTATGATGGAAGTGTTGAGTGTAAAGAAAAATTAGAAGAACAATATGTTAGTTTATTACCTGGATATATGTTTATGAGAGCTAGTTTAGATGATAAGTGTACTACTATTACTTCTAAAAATTGTCAAAACTTAAATTATTTAGCTGATTATAATTCTTATTGGTTATTAACTACAGATTCAGAAAATTCACATATTTGTTATAACGTTAATGGTTATGTTAGAGATATGAGATGTAGTATGAATTCTGGTATTAAGCCATTAATTACTTTAGGTTATGATACTTTATTTGATACTGGAAACGGTACTAAAGAAAGTCCATATATTATTAAATCTTATGTAGATGAAGAAAAGAAATAATTGCTTTTAGAATGGAATAGGTGGTGTTTATATGTTCGCTCAGCCAGTAAGCTGGATCATGGATATAATTAGAAGCTTGTTTGCTAGTATTGATACATTACTATTAAAATTTGTGCGTTTTATATTAATACTAATATTTGATTTGGCTAATTATACTGCTCCCGGTGAATTATTAGAAGGTATTTATAGTAGATTGTTTGTAATAATTGGAGTGTTTATGGCATTCAAATTATCATTTACATTCTTTCATTATGTATTAGAACCAGATGCCTTAACTGATAATAAACAAGGAGTAAGTAAGCTATTTAAAAATGTTATTATCATGATTGTTTTACTAATTTTATTACCTAATATTTTCCTTGGTAAAATTGGTGGTAAAGGTGGCAAAAACATGATTGTTAGAATTCAAAATGCTGCTATTCCAATGTTAACTCGTGTATTATTAAATTCAGATTCGGATTTAAGTACTGATTCAATAAATGCTGATACTTCGTATGCGATGGCAAATGAAATATCAGTTGCGATTGCAAATGCCTTTATACAACCTAGTATTGAGGTACCAAAATATTGTACTAAATATAAACGTGGACCTGATGATTTAGTTGAACTTAAATCTTTAGACGATATTGAAGGAGTTGCAACACTTCCTTGTACAATTCCAGGTAGTGGAGTATTAGGAACAAATCTATTCTCAGATAAGATGTATATTTGGTCATACTCTTATTTCTTACCTGCAATTTCAGCAATATTATTAAGCTATATTTTAATTAAAATGGTTATTGTTGTTGGAAAAAGGGTATTTAAAATTATTATTTTAGAAATAGTTACTCCAATTCCAGTAATGTCTTTAATAGATCCACAAGCTTTAGATAAAGGTGATAGTCCATTTAATATTTGGGTACATACTTTTATTTCAACATTCTTAGAATTATTTATTCAACTTGGATCTTTGTTCTTATTTATCGTATTTATCAATATGATTATTAAAACAAGTACTGAACCTAGTGTTAACTTCCCACATAATGAAGCAGGAGTTAATGCATTTGCTAGACAAGCTCTTCTTAATGTTGCTTTAATATTAAGTTTGTTATTCTTTGCCGGTGAAGCTCCTGGATTCATTAAGAAAGCATTAGGAATAAAGGATAATGGTAAAGACGATATGGGTGCAATAATGGGAGCAGCCTTAGGAGGATTTGCTGCAGGTGCCTTAGGAGGAGTTCAAGGTGGTGCAAGCGGATTATTACAAGGTGCTATGCATGGAGATGCCCTAGGTGGTATGGTTCAAGGTGCTAGTGCTGGATATCAGGCTGGACAAAAAACTAAGCCTGGTGAGAGAAGTCATGCTTGGCGAGTCGGAGGAGACTCTGCTGCTCAACTAATAACTGGTAACAAAAATTATCGTACTGGTTTGGCAGGATTTGCTCAAAGATCTCTTGGATTCTCAAGAGGATTTAACGTAAATAACTTAAATAGATTAAAAGGTAGAAGGGATCAAGATTCAGCTGCTGTTGGAAAAGCTCAAGAAGAACTAGATCATGCTAAAATGTGGGCTCAACAGGCTCTTGATAATGGTGCAGATATTGATGATGCAATCAGAGATCCAAGTGGAAACTTAATCGAAGATGCAAATGGAAATGCATATACATGGAGATCTTACCTTAGTGAAAAACAAGCTACTTTATCAGCTGCTCAAATTACTGCTGAAAAGAGTAAAGGGGATTACGATACTCTTAAATCTACTATGGAAGCTAAAGGTATTAGTACTAGAAGCACTGTATGGAGTGAAAGAGCTGGAGAACATATTAATAATGCAAGATATAGAGCTACAAGATCAGCTGTAGAGCATCCAGATACAGCTGCTGGAATGGCTGGACGTTGGGTTCAAAAACGTGGTACTACTGCTGTTATGGGAGATAGTAAGAGAAATCCAACTGGTAAACCTCAATTAGATAGTCAAGGACATGCTCAATTTGATCCAAAGACTGGTAGAATAATTAGAGAGCAAGATAAGAATGCTAAGTTTTAATGGAGTGTGATATAAGTGGATGATAGATATTTAATACCTGCTAATGCAAATAGAGGTAGGTTGTATTTTGGATATTTTAGATCTTTTGATTTAATACTATTTTTAATAGGAATTATTACTTCCTTCATACTTTTAATAGTATTCCAAAATCAAATGGAAAATGTATGGGTTGCAGTAGGTTGTGCTACACCTGGATTATTATGTACATTTCTTGTTATACCTATACCTAATTATCACAATGTTCTTGTAGTACTACAAGAAGCATATAGATTTTTTACTACAAATCAAGTATATGGATGGAAAGGTTGGTGTTTTAGAAATGGCAAAGAAAAGTAGAAGAAGTACTGAAGGTTTTATTCCTGTACAATCAATAAGTAATGGAATGATACTTTTAGACTCACAGGAAAAAGTTACTGGTGTAAAAATTGCTCCAAGAAATATCTTCATCTTAGATTACGATCAACAACAATCTGTATTAAGTAATCTAGGTAACTTTTATAATCAAATAGATTATGAATTCTGGTTAGTCGTTGCAGATAGACCAGTAGATATTTCAGTTTATTTATCACAACTTCAGTTAGCTTATACTGAAGAAGAAAACCCTGCGATTAGAAAACTAATATTAGAAGATATAGAAAAAGGAAGAAGTTTTATTAACAATAATGTAGTAGATACTGAATACTTTATTCTATTTAAAGAAAGAGATTTAGATAAGATTCAAAAACGTATTAGAAACTTAATCAATTATCTTGCAACTGCAGGATTAACTGCAAGACAGACTTCTAATGAGGATTTAAGAATTATCTTAGATAACTTCTTAAACGGTGGTAAAACGTTTGAATTTGGAACGGTGGTGACTAAGGATGAGTAGTTTTAATTTAAAAGCAGAACTTGCTCCTAAGGGATTAGAATTTCATGGAAGTGATTTCTTTATAAGTGATAAGTATGCTACTATTCTAACAGTTGTTGGTTACCCTAAATTTATTAATCCAGGATATTTATCTAATTTAACATCAATGCCTGGTATTAAGATTGTTGCTAAACATATACCAATTTCATTCTCTGTAGTTTCTAAAATGCTTAATAAACAAATTGCAGATTTAAAACAAAGATATCAAGATGAACGTGATAGAACATTACAAGAAAAAATAAGATTAGATTATGAATCTTTAGAATCATTTATTACTATGTTAGCTAGTAGTCAAGCTAAGATATTTGATTTTCAAATGCATATTATGATTACAGCTGATACTAAAGAAGATTTAGAATTAAAGAAAACAAATATTAAGGGATTCTTAGATGCAATGGAATTAAAAGGAGTAGCTTTAAGATTTGAACAAGATAAAGCACTTCAATCAATTATTCCAATATTCCCTAAACAAGATATTGAAGATAGAATAGGTACTCCAATTCCGTCTGTTACAATTGCAGCTATGTATCCGTTTATATTCGATAGTGTTAAAGACCCTGGAAGATCAACTCTTCTTGGTGTAGATTTCTCTGGAGGAGTTATTCTATTTAACCAATTCTTATATAAGATTAGAAAAGAAAATAATAGAAACAATGGTAACTTAATTCTTTTAGGTACATCAGGAAGTGGTAAATCAACAGCAGCTAAGTTACTAATGAGATCTCATATCCGTAATGGTTGTCAAATTGTTGCAATCGATCCAGAAAACGAACTTCAAGATATGACAATTGCTTATGGTGGAGATACAATTGATTTAGGTAAAGGTGGAGAATATGGAATGATCAATCCTTTACAAATCGTTGTTGATGCTGATGAAGAAGAATTAGAACAAGGACTTGGATATACAGTTTTAACTAGAACATTACAATTCTTAAAAGCCTTCATGAAATATTATGATCCATCTATCGAAGAAGATGTATTAACATTATTTAGTGAAGTAGTTCAAGATACTTATAAACGTTTTGGTATAGATTTTGATAAGAATTTCTCTGATCTTAAAGCTGAAGATTATCCAACATTTAGTGATGTTTATGAAACAATTAAAGCTATCTTACTTTCTATGACAGATCATACTCATGAAAGGGATATCATGGAAAAATTAGAGTTAAAGATTAGACCACTTACAAAAGATTTAAAATATTATTTCGATGGTCATACTACAATTACTCATGATAGTGATTTCATAACATTTAATATTAAAGAATTAATGAATGCTGAAGAAAATATTAAGAATGCATTATTCTTCAATATCTTAAAGTATGCTTGGGGTCTATGTTTAAATAAAGACTTAGATACTGTACTTATGGTAGATGAAGCTCATGTATTATTAAGTGATAGTAATACATTAGGAGCTGACTTCTTAGCACAAGTTCAAAGACGTGCAAGAAAGTATAACACAGGTACTATTATAATTACACAACAACCAAGCGACTTTGCATCTCCAGCAGTTCTTACTCAAGGTAGAGCAATATTCGATAATGCTTCTTACTATTTAGTAATGGGCTTAAAGAAACAAGCTGTTGAAGATTTAGGTTTATTAATAGACCTTAATGATAATGAAAAAGAAAGTATCAAAGGATTCTCACAAGGAGAAGCATTGTTCGTTTGTGGTAACAGACGTATGCAAATCCATGTTATTGTTACTCCAGATGAATTATCTTCATTTGGAAGTGGTGGAGGACTATAATAGTCTCTTAAATCAGATAAAGGAATTAGATAATTATCTAATTCTTTTTTTATAATCTAGAAAAATAATAAAAACTATGTTACACTAAAATAGTGAAAAATAGTTCACTGGAAATGTACTAATTACTTCTTTCCCTTTAAAAGAAAAGATAACTAGTTGTCCAATTATTATAAAGGAGGAGAAATAATAAACATGGCAGAAGCTGAAACTGAATACAAAGATAAAACAATTAAGTGCGTTGATTGTGGTACTGAATTTGTTTTTACTGCTAGAGATCAAGCTTTTTATCATGAACAAGGATTTGCTAATGAACCAAAAAGATGTAAATCTTGTCGTGATAAGAGAAAAAAAGAAAAAAATAAGGAATAACCAAGACGGTTATTCTTTTTTTGAGTAATAATTTATTAGGTGATGATATGTTAATTAAAGAAATACCAAATATAGAAAGACCTAGAGAAAGATTAAAACACTATGGAATAGAATATTTATCTAATGAAGAATTATTATCTATTATTATTGGTAGTGGTACTAAAAATATGTCTTGTAAAGAAGTATCTCTTGAAATTATGAAAGAATTAAAAGATATTACTTATTTAAAAGAAATAACTGTTGAAAGACTAGTTAAAATTAAGGGTGTAGGTATATCTAAAGCGTCTAGTATTATTGCTAGTATTGAGCTTGGAAAAAGAGTTTATCAGACTAAGTCTAGTGATATAGAATTAAATAACCCAGATAAAATATATGAGTATGTTAAAGATTTATTTGTTTCTAAAAAACAAGAATATTTCTATGCATTATATTTAGATAATAGAAATCACTTAATAGATAAGAAATTACTATTTATTGGTACTATTAATAAAAGCGTAGTACATCCTAGAGAAATCTTTAAATATGCTTATTTATATAGTGCTTCTAGTATAGTTATTATTCATAATCATCCTAGTGGTGATATTAAACCCTCTATGGAAGATAAAATAGTAACTAGTAATATTGTTAGTATAGGAAATATTAATAAAATTCCATTATTAGACCATTTAATCATTGGAAATAACGATTATTATAGTTTTAGTGATAATGGGTTTAAATAGCAATAAAATATGGACTTTTAAACGTTTTTTGGGTATAATGAAATTGGTTGAAGAGGTTTCAAATGGAAGAGAATAAAAATGAGAATTTTAACAATTTCAGTGAAGAAATTGAACAAATAAATAGAGAAGAAAAAGAAAGACAATCAAGATTAGAATATGATGATGAAATCGAAGAAAAACCAAGAAAAAGAAAATTAAAAAAGAACATTTTTGTAAAATTGGTATTTTGTTTTTTTGGAGTTCTTTTATTAGTATTTGGAGGATTTTATGCACTATGTCCTAGTCTTAGTTTAAAAGGTAAAAATGAAGTTGTTATTGAATACAATGATAAATATGAAGAAAAAGGTTATAAAGCATCATTCTTTGGAAATGATTTAACTAATAAAGTTTATATAGAAAGTAATCTAGATATTAATAAAGTAGGAGACTACATTATCAAATACATGGTTAGAAAAAATAGAATAGTAGTTACTAAAGAAAGAAAAGTATCTGTAGTTGATTCTAAGAAACCAGAAATTTTATTAGAAGGAGAAGCTAAAGTAAATGTTTGCCCTAATAAAGAATATGAAGAAGTAGGATTTACTGCTTCTGATAATTACGATGGTGATTTAACTAATAAAGTAGAAGTTAAAAAAGAAGAAACTAAAATAACTTATACAGTTAAAGATACAAGTGGAAATACTGCAAGTGCTACTAGAGAACTTGATAGAAGTGATACTACACCACCAGTTGTAACAGTAAAAGGTTCTGGTACAAAATATATAACTGTTGGTTCTAAGTATACTGATGAAGGAGCTACTGCAATAGATAACTGCGATGATGATATATCAGCAAATATTACAACAACTGGATCAGTAGATGCTTCTAAGGTTGGAACATACGAATTAACGTATACAGTTAGTGATAAAGCTGGTAATGAAGGAAAAGCTGTTAGAAAAGTAGTAGTATCTAATAAAGTAACATCAAGTTTAGGTTGTGGTGAACCAGGAGTTATCTATTTAACATTTGATGATGGTCCTGGACCTTTAACAAAACAATTCTTGGATATCTTAGATAAATACAATGTAAAGGCAACTTTCTTTGTTACAAATCAATTCCCAGCATATCAAAATATGATTGCTGAAGAACATAAGCGTGGACATAAGGTTGCTCTTCACACATATACTCATGATAGTAAATGGAGTTTCTATTATGGAGTAGATAAATACTTTGCTGACTTTGATAAGATGAATGCAGTAATTGAAAAACAAACTGGTAGTAAGACAAAATTATTTAGATTCCCAGGAGGAGCTTCTAACACAGTTAGTTGTAATCGTGGTGGAGCTGGTATAATGACAAAGATTGTTCAAGAAGCAACAAATAGAGGTTATACTTACTTTGACTGGAATATTTCAAGTGGTGATGCTGGAGGTACTACAGATCCAAATCAAGTTTATAAAAATGTTGTTAACAGTTTAAGTAGATCTCGTGGAAATGTAATCTTGATGCATGATATACATAAACATACATTAAATGCTATTGAAAGGATAGTTAAATACGGAGTAGACAATGGTTATACATTTAAAACTATTGATGCTTCAGTAGTATGTAAGCAAAAATTAGCTTGCTAAAAAGGGGAGGAACCATGAAGAAAAAATTATTAAGTTTCTTATTAGCTTTAGTTATACTATTACCAATTGTAGTAAGAGCTGAAGGAGAAACAAATACTTTAGTTGGACCAGAATTATCTAGTCCAGGAGCAGAAATATCTTATGATATTATTATCTCATCTCCAGATATTGCTATAAAAGGATACAATGCTACTCTTACTTATGAGAGTGATGTATTAGAATTAAAAAGTATTGAGAATAGCAAGAATTGGTCAAACAGTAATAAATTAGGAAATTCGCCATTAGATTTATCTTTCAAACATGTTGATGATAGTAATGTAGAAACAGGAATAACTGCTAGAGATGAAAAAGTTGCAACAGTAAAGTTTAGAGTAAAAAAGGATAGTACTAAGAGTGAAACAACAATTAATTTAAGTGGTTCTTTAATTGGTGCAGATAATAGCATGCTTCCAACACCAGAAAATCCAAGAGTGGTTGCAATTAGATCTACTGATAATACTTTAAAAGATTTAAAGCTTAATGGAAAAACTGTTGTTAACTTTTCACCTTCTACTTATAGCTATTCTATTCAAGTAGAACAAGAAACTACTACTGCTAATATAGAAGCTACTCCTAATAGTAGCCAAGCAACTTTTGTTGATAAATATGGGCCTCGTAGTGTTGGACTTGATTACGGTGACAATGTAATTGAAGTTAAAGTTGTTAGCGCAGCTGGCGAAGAAAAAACATATGTTATTAAAATAAATAGATTAGATAATCGTGGTACTAATAATAACTTAAAAGAAGTGATTTTAAATTCTGGAAAAGTTAAAATTAATTTTGAAAAATCTAATTTATCTTATAAAGTAAAAACTTATAAATTAACTTCTATTGATGTTAAAGCAACTGCTGAAGATACAAAAGCAACAGTTAAAATAGAAAAACCAGATAATCTTCAAATAGGAGAAAATCCTATTAATATAATTGTTACAAGTGAAGATGGAAGACCTAAAACTTATACAATTGTATTAGATAATTTAAATAGAGATATTGATACTACTTTAAAAAATATTGAAATATTTGGTTTAGATTCTGATTTTACTTATGATAAAAATGTTTATGACTATGAAATTGTTTATAAACCACAATATAAAAATAAATTAGTATTTAAATATGAGTTAAATAATGAAGAAGATAAAGATAGTGTTCAAATAGATGAACCTCTACTTGAAAAAACTAAATCTAATCTTAAAGAAGGTAGCATAGTTAAAATAAGAGTATATGCTACAAACGGAACAGAAAGTTTGTATACAATTACTTTTGTTCCAGATAAAAGAGTTAACTTTTTCTTCTTGTTATTTATTGTAATTTTTGTTGTTCTATTAATAGTATTTATTAAATTAATGATTGATAATAAAAAGAGAAAAAATCTAGTTGAAACTGATGATGATACTATCATAGAAAGCGAAGAAGAACTAGTAAAAACTAAAAGAATGAATAAGATAAACTTAGAATAACTAAGTTTTTCTTATCTAGGAGTATATATGAGAAATAGTTTACCTAAAAAATATTATAAAAGTATAGAAAGTATAGATTATGACCTATTAAAGAAGAATAATATTAAGTGTTTAATATTTGACTTAGATAATACTATATCTCCTACAGATAAAAATGTAGTTAGTAAAGAAAAAGTACAATTATTTAAAAAAATAAATAAAGAATTTATTATCTATATACTAAGTAATAATAATCATAAAACTAGATTAGATGAAGTATCTAATATTATAGGTGTTAAATATATTTCTTTTGCTTTAAAACCTTTATCTAAAGGATTTAGAAAAATTAAAAAATTAGAAAATATTAAATACAATGAAATGTGTGTTATTGGTGATCAAATAGTTACTGATATCATTGGTGGTAATAGATTAGGTATACTTACTATTTTAGTTGATCCAATTGGAGAAGATTTAAAAATTACTTCAGTAAATAGAAAAATAGAAAAAGTAATCATTAAAAATCTTAAAAAGAAAGGACTTTTTAAGAAAGGAGACTACTATGAATGAAGATAAATATTGTTTAGGATGTGGTATTAAACTACAAGATCAAAATGTCTTGTTAGAAGGGTATACTGCAGATTTAGCTAATGATTTATGTGCTAGATGTTTTAAACTAAAAAATTATGGTGAATTTGAACAAAGTACTAAATCTAATGAAGATTATATTGAAATACTTAAACAAGTTAATGAAACTAAAGATTTAATATTATTTGTTGTTGATTTACTTAATATTGAAGAAAATATTAAATCTATAAGAGAACATATTACTAATCATATGATTTTAGTAATTACTAAAAGAGATGTATTACCTAAGAGTATTAAAGATGAAAAAATATTAGAATACTTTAAGAAACAAGGTTTAGATTATCAAGATAGTATAATTATTAGTTCAAAGAAAAATTATAATTTTGATCCACTTCTTAAGTTAATTAAGAAGGATAAATCTAGTAAGAATGTCTATGTAGTTGGTTATACTAATAGAGGTAAGAGTGCTCTAATTAATAGATTAATTGATAACTATGGAAGTCAAAGAGGAGAGTTAACAGTTTCTCCACTTCCTAGTACTACTTTAAATACTGTTAAAATTGAATTAACTGATGATATAACTTTAATAGATACTCCAGGTTTAATTGATAGAGGAAATATATTTAATTATGTAGATAGTTCTCTTTTAAAGAAACTTAATCCCAAAAAAGAGATTAAACCAATTACTTATCAAATTAAACCTAATGAAGCTATTATTGTAGATAATTTATTTAGAATAGATTATTTAGGTGATGATAAGAATAGTTTTACTTTCTTTATGTCTAATGAATTATCTCATAAGAGAGTAAATGCTAAAAAGAGTGAATTATTAAAAGACTATAATAATAGAATTATCGATGTTGGATATAACGAAGATTTAGTTATTGATGGATTAGGATTTATTAAAATAGTTGAAAAATGTAAAGTATCAGTTTATATCAATAAAGATGTTAATGTTTTTGTAAGAGAATCTCTTATATAAATTGAATTAGAATACTTATATTGATATAATTCAATTAGGTGGATTATGAAGAAAAATATTAGAAATATTGAAATAAATTATGAAACTTATGGTGAAGGTGAAGATGTAGTTTTACTTCATGGATGGGGTCAGAATATAGATATGATGAAACCACTTGGTAATAATCTATGTAAGAATAATAGAATTACAGTAATTGATTTACCTGGATTTGGTAAATCATCTGAACCATTAGAAGAATTAAATATATATGATTATGCAGATATTGTTAAAGAATTATTAGATGAATTAAAAATAGATAATCCTATATTAATTGGTCATTCTTTTGGAGGAAGAATATCTATTATTTATGCATCTAAATATAAAACTAATAAAGTTGTTCTTTTAGGAGCACCATGTATTAGAAAAGTTCAAAAACAGAGTATGAAAGTTCAAATACTTAAGAAGTTAAAAAAAGTACCTGGATTATCTCATTTTGAAGAGTTTGCTAAAGAGCATATTGGATCTAGAGATTATAAAGCTGCTAGTCCAATGATGAGAAAAATCTTAGTAAATACTGTTAATGAAGATTTAACTGGTTGTGCATTAAAGATTAATTGTCCAACACTTCTTATTTGGGGTACTAATGATACTGAAGCTCCAATTGAAGAAGCAAAAGAATTAGAAAAGTTATTAAAAGATGGTGGACTAGTAGTGTACGAGGGAGGTTCTCATTATACTTATTTAGAATTTTTAGAACCTGTTTCAAAAGTAATAAAAACATTCTTGTAGGAGGATTATATGATATATTTAGTTTCATTTGTATATTTATTATTACTATTATATGTTATTAAAATAAGTTCTAGATCACTTCATATGTTACAACAAAACTTATATAACGAAAATAATAGGTATATTAAATGGGTATTAAAAAATTTAAAACAATCATTAGTAAATATTAATATTTATGGAATTGTATTTTCAATTATTTTATTATTTTCTAAGATTGCTAAACTAGATGTAATATTACTTGTTATATTAGGTAGTGTATATATAGTTAGTTTAATAAATGATAATAAAATAATTAAACAAGGACAAAATAAAAAACCATTAGTTATTACTAAAAGGGTTAAAAGATTAATAGTTACTCTAGGAATTATTTATTTAATACCTGTATTAATCTTCTACTTCAATAATAATTTAAGAGATATAGTTAATATTATTTTAGCAGTATTAACTACATTAAACTTCTTTGTTGTATATATTGCTAATATTATTAATTATCCATTAGAAAGACTTATTTATCATCATTATGAAAGACAAGCTAAGACTAAATTAAAAAATATGACTAATCTTAAGATTGTAGGTATTACTGGTAGTTATGGTAAAACAAGTAGTAAGAATATTCTAAATGATGTATTGAATATTAGATATAATAGTTTTCCTACTCCTAAAAGTATTAATACTTTTAATGGAATAATGATTACTGTTAATAATAAGTTAACTAAATTTGATGATATTTTTATTTGTGAAATGGGAGCTTATGTAAAAGGTGAAATTCATAGATTATGTGAACTTGTTAATCCTAAATATGCAATTATTACTAGTATAGGTACAGCCCACCTTGAAACATTTGGTAGTGAAGAGAATATTCTAAATGGAAAAATGGAATTAGTAGAATATTTACCATATGATGGAGTAGCAGTACTTAATTATGATGATTTAAAACAAAGAAATTATAAGATTAAAAATCCTAATCCTTGTAAAGTATTGTGGGTAGGATTAGATAATAAAGATTTAGATGTATATGCTACTAATATTAAATGTAGTTATAAAGGTACAACTTTTGATTGTTATTTTAAAGGTGATAAAACTAAATATGAATTTACTACTAAATTATTAGGTAAACATAATGTATACAATATTCTACAAGCTATTGCTTTAGGAAAAGAATTTGGCTTAGAAGTAAAAGAATTAATAGAAGGGGTTAAGAAAGTTAAACCAATTGAACATCGTTTAGAAATTAGAAAATTTCCTAACTTCTATCAAATAGATGATGCTTATAATTCTAACCCAGTTGGAGCAAAGAGTGCTATTGAAGTTTTAAGCTTAATGCCAGGGCAAAAAGTAGTTGTTACACCGGGTATGATCGAGCTTGGAGATAAAGAAGTAGAATTAAATAAAGAATTTGGTAAACAAATGGCACCAATTTGTGATAAAGTAGTATTAATTGGTGAAAAAAGAACAAAACCAATTTATGAAGGTTTAATTGAAGGAAAGTTCAATGAAAAGAATATTTATGTATTAAATGATGTAAGAGAAGCATATACCTTATTAAATGATTTTAAAGATAAGAAAGATTTGTATGCTTTATTTGAAAATGATTTACCTGATACATATACAGAAATTGGAGGAAAAAAATAGATGATAAAAGTTGGTGTAATTTTTGGTGGAGCTAGTGTAGAGCATGAAGTAAGTATCATTTCTGCTGTACAAGCTATGAATAAGTTAGATACAGAAAAGTATGAAATTGTACCTATCTATATTACAAAAGAAGGAGAATGGTATACTGGTAATCCTTTAAGAGAAATAGATACATATAAAGATATGGATTTATTAAAGAGATATACTAAGAATGTTGTTCTATATCGTAAAGATAATAGATTTATCTTACAAAATAAAAATGGATTATTTAAAAAAGAAGTTAATGATGTTGATGTAATACTTCCAGTAGTACATGGTACTAATGTTGAAGATGGAACACTTCAAGGATATTTAAAGACTATTGGAGTTCCATTTTGCGGTAGTGATGTATTAGGAAGTAGTATTGCTCAAGATAAAATAGTTCAAAAAGAAATATTTGAAAATGAAAAACTTCCAATTACTAAATATGTATGGTTCTACGATAATGAATATTTGGATGATAGTGAATCAATCATTAAGAAAGTAAGTAAAGAATTAGGATTCCCAGTAATTGTTAAACCAGGAACTCTAGGAAGTAGTGTAGGAATTGCTTCTTGTGATAATGTTGATGAATTAAAAGATGCTATTGAAGAAGCTATTAACTACGATGAAAAAATTGTTGTAGAAGAAAAAGTACAAAACTTAGTAGAAGTAAATGTATCACTTCTAGGTAATCATGAAAATGTTAAATTAAGTTTAATTGAAGAAGTAATGACAGATGATAAGTTATTAACTTATAATGATAAATATATCAACGGATCTAAAAAATTAGGAAAGAGTGGTATGGCAGGATCTTCTAGAAAAATACCTGCAGAAATACCTGAAAAACTTGAAAAAGAAGTTAGAGAAGTTGCTGAAAAAGCCTTTAAAGCTGTTAACTTATCTGGAGTATCAAGAATCGATTTCTTAATTGATGAAAAGAAGAAAAAAGTATATATTAATGAAATAAATTCTTGTCCAGGAAGTTTATCATTTTATCTATGGGAACCAACTGGTAAAGACTTTACTAATTTACTAGATGAAATGATTAGTATAGCAGTAAAAGAATACAAGAAGAAAAATAGTAAGACTCATAGCTTTTCAACTAATATATTGGAAGGATTTAGTGGAGTAAAAGGAACAAAAGGTTTAAAGGGAAAATTAAGATAATAATTTAAGAGGGTGATTATTATGGACGAAATAAGAGATGAACAATTAGTATTTTTTGACATCCAAAATTTGTCCTTTGATCATCCTCTTTCTTTTGATGAAGTTAAGAATTTTCAAGAACTTATATTTTCATTAAATAATTTAAGTAGTATCTATTTTAAAGATGGAATTGATTTAGATAGTATTATTAAAGTAAAAAACTTAATTACTATGAGTGGTGTCAAAGATGAAAATATAGAAAAAATTGTAACTACTAAATTAAGTGAAGATGATTTATATAGATTAGTATTTGATAATTATGAAAATCCATATACTTGGAAAATTGCTTATGAAAGAGAAGATAATAATTATTTATTAGAAACTATTCCTAAGTGTAGAGAATTTCTTACATATTTAAGTAGAATAGATTTACTTATGTCTAAAGAAAAATTATCTAATCTAGAAAAGATATTAAGAATATATGATATAGTTAAACTTCTTGAATATAATGATGATGAAGGAAATAGAACTCTACCAGATATAATAATAGATAATAAGTCAAATTCTAATGAATATAATAGATTATTCTCTTAT
>JAEEGL011895472.1_pt1 | contig 19963 bp, 20 predicted proteins | sample 9134231 | NCBI WGS metagenome assembly JAEEGL01 (sample SAMN16246548, study PRJNA631951) | gut metagenome | biome: gut microbiome; feature: rumen; material: fiber-attached | host: Bos | place: Iran: Karaj | collected 2018-10 | reverse complement strand
GAAGTGAATGTCATTGTGTGAGGTTTATTGCAGTTTGGTTTCTATTGTGTTGATAAGGTCGCCTACCATTTTCAGCTTGTTCAACTCTTTCAGTTTGAACTTTATGCCGAAGGTTTCTTCAACCTTGGTAATCATCAGCATGTGGGTGAGGGAGTCCCAGTTTTCCACATCTTTGGCGGTCATTTCGTCACGGAGGACGATGTTGTTGTCGTTAAAAACCTCGTGAAAAATCGCGGTTAACTTTTCAGTAATCTCATTTCTATTCATAATTGTTTAAATTTTTGTTGTTTATAATTCTTTTTCCATTAATAATTCAACATTTGAGGGGAAGAACATAGATGTATCAGGGTAAGTTGACTCATAACGCTTTGTTATTTTGAATCCTTTCTTTTCGTATGACTTAATAGCAGATGGATTATTGTCAAACACATGAACTTGTAACTTTTTTACATTATTTGAAATAGCTTCTTTTTCATGCGCCTCTATAATGCTTCCCAAGATACCTCTACCCCTATATTCAGGAAGAGTGTAAGAATACTCCAATTGGTAAGTGCCCTCCTCGCGTTCGATTTGTAATGGCCGAACTATATCTGATTTTGATTGGGATTTCTTTACATTTTCTACTGGCAAGCAGTAACCCACAAGATTTGACTTCAATATCGAGGATGGTAACTCATCTTCGTTCTGGCCTTCCACCCATCCGGCAAAAGCGGACACAGCCTTTCCATGATGGTCGGCCACCAAGAAACTGCTGACAGAGAACTCACAGCCATCAATCTCCTCTTCGAGCATAGCTTTGATGTATGTGCGCATTTCGCCTTCCGACAGCTCAAACAGCTTGGCCAAACCGAAGTTATCGGTGCCGCTCTTCTCAGCTGCCACAATGGTATCGACCAAGAAGTCAACATCATCGAGCGTAGCTCGTCTTATTTTGATTTCTTCACTCATAGCTCAATCATTGCTTTAAGTTTCACCTTGTCGGTCTTGTCGTTGGCATTTAACGGGAACACCGGCACATAGTACAGGCGCGTCGGTATCATATACGACGGCATCTTGGTGCGCATGTAGGCAATCATCTCATCGGGGTTGAACTCTTCGGTTTCCATAAACATGGCTATCTCGGTGAGGGCATCCTTGTTTTCGAACGCCATGCACACCACGTTGGTATCGCCCAAGAACTCGCGTGCGTGCCACTCAATCTCGCCCATCTCCACACGGAAGCCTTGTATCTTGGCCTGATGGTCCAAACGACCCGAATACATGATGTCGCCATCCTCGTCCTTGTAGCAGAGGTCGCCCGTATGATAGAAACGCAGGTTCTTGCCATCAACCTCCTTATAGAAGAATGAGCTGGCGTTCTTCTCCTCATTCTTCCAATAGCCTTTTGTCACTTGGTCGCCAGCAATACAAAGCTCTCCCTTCTCGCCAACGGCACATTCGTTGCCCTTCTCGTCCAGAATCAGTCCAACGCAATTGGCCAACGGTTTACCGATAGAGATAATGCCGTTGAGAGTTTTGTTGTGGCCACCCTTGGTGAGCTTGTAATAGGTGCAATAAACCGTACATTCCGTCGGGCCATAGAAGTCATACAGTTCCACATTGGTAGCGCACTTGTACCAATCTTCCATCAGGTTCAGCGGGCAGGCCTCAGCGGTGAGGATGCACGACTTGAGGCTGGTGGCATCAATCTCCTCGAAGTAAGGCTTCAGATACCGTAGCATGGAAGGAGCCATCGCACCAAAGGTCAACTGATGGTCTTCGATAAGGCTGCTGGCATAGATATACTTGATTTGGCCGTGAGGCACCGTGTAGCAGCAAGCCCCCTTGGTGAGCGGCACCAGATAGCCCTGCACCGACACATCAAAAGTCAAGTCGAAGCACTGCAAGCAACGGTCTTCCTCAGTGATTTCAATGCCCGTCTGCCAGAACGAATCCATAAAAGCCGCCACATTTTTGCGCATCATCATCACGCCCTTGGGCTTGCCAGTGCTGCCCGAAGTGAATAGTATGTAAGCCAGTTCTTCGTCCGATACTCCCTCTTTCGGAGTCAAGCAATCCTGCTCGTATTTCAAAGCGGAGGTGTTGATGACTTGCACGCCCTCGTAGCGGGTCTGCTCAGAAGAGTCAAGAATCAAATCCAGTTCCACTTGCTTGCAAATGTCCTGACAACGCTCCAACGGCCAACCCGGATGAAGCGGCACATAGCAGTCACCCTCCAACCACAGCGCAACGATAGAAGCGTAGGTTTCCAAATCATCGTTGATAACCAAGCCAACTTTGGTATTGCTATAGTTGGTCTTGGTCAACTGACTTCTGACTTTCGACACACACTGCCCAAACTGAGCGTAGGTGTAATGTTCCTCGTCAATGCAAAAGACATTGCGGGTTGGGAATTGCTCTATAGAGCGGAGGATTGGGGTTAAAATATTGTTATAAAAGTTCATATATATAATTGTTTTTCTAATCAGTTTCATTTCATCTAATATGTCGTGAGGTCCGTTGGGAATTGAACCATATTTGAGAGACCAACGGACTGCCCACTTCCTTAATATAGCGAATTCGTAAGTTAAGACCTTGATTTCATTATTCCTTTGTTATCTGAAATTGAACTACCATAAAACTCACTTGTTGTACTATTTTAGAAACTTCCATGCTGGCATTCTTTATCTCTTGAAGCTTCACCTCAACCTGCGGGACAATAGCGTTCAGATGAGTACACACCTTTTCTACCAACTCTTCAGGTGTACCACGGAAAGGCGTAACGCAGTCAATCTGCAATAAAGGGGTCTTCCCTACATTCGATTGCAGGAAAAAGGGTAAAGTATCAGGGCGATTAAGGTTGCCGTTTAGAGATACTAATGTGTACATATTATTTTGCTTAATTGCTTAATAGCTTAGAAGCTTATTTGTTTGATTGTTTTTCAAAAGTGAGCAGGCCCGCAGGGAATTGAACCATATTTGAGAGACCTGCGGGTTGTTCTGCCACTTTGAGGTTGGGGCGGTGTGGGCTGTGCGGAAGACCCTCCTGCCCTGTGAGCGGCTGACTTTCGTCTACGTTGCTTTGGCTCGGGATAACAAACAAGTTTGCTCTCCTCTCGCTTTTCGCAACTCCCCAGCTGCGCGTAAAGACCGGGAGGCCGCGTATTTTCAAGTTAAAAGTTAATAATTAAAAGTTAAGAGTTTCCCTTTCCTTTGTTTACTCGTTAAATGAACTTGTATCGAACTCAAGTTCTGTAAGCTCCTGCAGTTTCAGTTTGCCATCATTTTCATATTTCCAAACACCTTTAAATGCGAAAGGGTATGAATCAGTAAAAGTTACATCATCACTACGACTACCATAACCTAATTCAACGATAATTTCTGAACTTCCTGCTATTTCAACATATCCGTAATCACGTAGTGTAATGCTATTGATGGACACTTCATTTACCTCTTGTGGTATTGTATGGGTTGACAATTCGTCCAATTCGCTCGGCATATCTAGTAAAAACGATTCAAAGATAGTTTGTTCGATTCCATCTACCTCAATTTGCCTCTTCACTGGTCGTGGAACTATCACCACCTTAAAACGTATACCTTGTTTCTGCAAATACTTTCGTATTTCTTCAAAACGATTTCTGCTACTAAAATGATTGTCCCTTCTTTTGAATTCAAAGGCTATCTTAGAATCTTCTTTTTCAACATACAGATCAAACAAAAACTCACCAATACGGTATTCCTCACACACTGAATACCCTAAACTTTCGTAACGCTCTTTTAGCTCTAGTTTTGTAGCTATTTCAGCAGCCAGTACTTGATATTTCTCGTTTATTTCCATAATTCAGTCTGTTGAAACAGTTTGTCAAAAGATTTAAGTTCACCCAATTCGATGTACAAGGTGTGGTCATGGTTAAATATACCATCACTCAACTCGTAGAAGACCTCTTCCGGAATTGAATCATCAAGCTCTATAGCCTCTTTCTCTAAATTGATTGATGCTGCACATCTAACTTTTATCTGAAAATCATCATCAAATGCTTTTGTACGAAGTGCATCCAAAAGTGGCTTGCTAATATTATCCGCATCCATATTCTTCTCTTCCCTATAGAAATAGTAAACAGCGGCATAAAGTTTATCCTGCTTTAAGCAACCTTTATATAGCCTATCGTAGAGTGAGCCTATTCTTCGTTGAAAAGCGGGTTTGCAACCAGCGTTGATTGAAGCTGGTTTGCCATCATAGACCATCACAATTTGATCTTTAACAGGATTTTGCTTCATTATCACAAAGCTAATTGTCAATCTTTATTAGTTTCGAAAAAAGAGGCGGAAGACATAAGGTTTTTTAACGCAAAATCAATATTATCAGCAATACTTGAAAACACGACCTTATAGCCTTCACTTAATGCTTGGCTTTGTTTGGCAATATGTAGCATTCTATTGGTTTGCGCTTGTGTTTCGTGATCTTTGTTATTGTAAGCTACCTCATCAAGTTTGGTCAAATATTGCAAATGCGTTTTCACAGAATTGGGTTGCTTGAATAATTCTACCATCCACTCATTGATAATGCTTGAATAAGGATTGTCAGTAGGCAAAGTGTTGTACTTGGCAATAAACGACTCATACTCCTTATTCCACTCTTTACAATAAGCAAACGCCTGTTTGTTGTATGATTCATACGAACTGACAACACTTTCGCCAATCCTCGTCAAAAACTCAGCATTTGAGATGATATTGTACATGTTGGCATAACGCTTATCTTTTTCATCTTTGAAGTCTCTTAGGAAAGCCTCTGTCATCTGTTCGATGGTCATGTCCTTTAGTTTGTCGTGCAATGTGAGCGGCATGGCATACGGAACAGGCTGCATATCGTCCGATTTAGCAATTTCAGCTGATAGTTCGATACAGAGACCGCCACAGTGTCGTTCACTACGGTCGCCACATTCAAAAGCGAATCTATCGTAAAGGTCAAGCTATCCATCTAAATGTTTTTGAAATAATTGTCTTTTTAAAAAAGGCCTCAATAAGGAGGCAGTAAGGAACCAATGGTTCTGTTAAAAGTTAAAAGTTGGCTTAGTTGCTTAGTTGTTTGCTTACGGCTTCTTCGCTACATTAAATTTAATTCATCGGTGCTCAGTTCCCCTTACGGGGTGTCCGGCTTACAGCTTACTGCTTACCGTTGATTATTTGCTTAAGTGTTTTTTTAACATTTCCGCCGCCCTGTTTCGGCCTTTCGCGGGATAGGACTTCGATAAGAGTACGATAAAGGTACGATAAAGGTAACGTTCGCTTCGCTCAAGTTAAAAGTGAAGAGTGAAGAGTTGGCTTTGTTGCTTAGATGCTTAGATGCTTAGGTGCTTATATGGTTTAAGGGGTTCAAGAGTTTAAGAGTTTAAGAGTTCAAGAACGCCGCAGACGATAATTCCGATGTCGCTTCGCTTGATGTCAGATGTTATATGGAAGATGTTCCTATTCTTCACAAACCGGACAAACACAGTCAATACCTTCTGGTTTGGGATGACTTAGGGAAGGTCGGGCCTACGGCTCCGGTTTGTTTACGCGCAACCGGAGCCGTTTGGGTCAATATGGTCTTCCGCACAGCCATTTGTTTTGCGGTTCAGAAAGGCACTTCCGTTTCAGGCAACCAGTCGGTATCAACCGTGAAGTCAGTGCCACCGCCAGCAGAATAAATCGAACCAGTGAGCGTAGTTAGTCGGTTTCGCTGCAACGGCACGTTGTTGACCACCTTGTGGGAGCGCTCTGGATGGGAAGCACATTGCTGAAACCAGTGTTTGTTGATGCCATGCCTGTAGTTGGGTTAAAGGCCTTTATTTCAACTCCTCTATCACCTTCAAAAGATACTGCCCATACTGGTTCTTCAGCATCGGCTGGGCCAACTCGCGCATCTTGGCTTCGGTAATCCAACCTTGACGGTAGGCGATGCCTTCGAGACAGGCGATCTTGAGGCCTTGGCGTTTTTCGATGACCTCGACGAAGGTGGAGGCCTCTGAGAGGCTGTCATGCGTGCCGGTGTCGAGCCAGGCGAAACCGCGACCGAGGGTCTGGACCTTGAGCTCACCATCGTCCAAGAAACGCTGGTTGACGCTGGTGATCTCCAGTTCGCCACGGGCCGATGGCTTGATACTCTTGGCCACCTCAACCACCTTGTTGGGATAGAAATAGAGACCTACCACGGCATAGTTGCTCTTGGGCTCTTTCGGCTTTTCCTCAATGCTCAAGCAATTGCCCTGCTTGTCGAACTCAGCCACGCCATAGCGCTCGGGATCGGAGACCCAATAGCCGAAGACGGTGGCTTTCTTGTTCTCCTCGGCATCCCTCACGGCATTGCGCAGCATCGTGGTAAAGCCCGAACCGTAGAAGATGTTGTCACCCAAGACCAAACAGGCGCTGTCGTCACCGATAAACTTCTCCCCGATGATGAAAGCCTGAGCGAGTCCATCCGGACTGGGTTGCTCAGCATACTCAAAGTGGACGCCAAAGTCGGAACCGTCACCCAGAAGCCGCTCAAAAGCTGGCAAGTCGTAAGGCGTGGAGATGATCAATATCTCCCTGATGCCCGCCAACATCAACACGCTGATGGGATAATACACCATCGGCTTGTCGTAAATTGGCAGCAACTGCTTGCTGACACCCTTTGTTATCGGGTAAAGACGCGTGCCGGACCCCCCGGCAAGGACGAGGCCTTTCATTTTGATGTAAGATGGAAGATGGAAGATGGAAGATGTGATTTTTTTTCAATCATCGTCTTTCTTCCCCATGTTGTTATCGTTTATTTTTTTGCAGCGATGGACGAGAACCTTTACAAGTTCTTCGCAATCTGCATACAGGCTATTGTATTGTTTTTCGTTGATGTAGTTGTTACGATGAAGCATGTCAATCCAATAGAGCGATTCACGGGCTTCTTTCAGGGCTATGAAACTTTTGCTCTTGAAGTCAGCCTTGCTGATGGCGTTAGTTGCTTCGGCATTGTTTGCTCCGATTGAAGTTCCTGCCCTCAATAGCTGATTGGAAAGATTGGCAACAGATTTCAGATATATCGGTATTCTTGTTCCTCCTGACTTCTTACATCTTACCTCTTCCATCTGACATCCCTGCTCCAGTAGGAAATCATTCAACTTGATCACCCTGTCGCCAAATGCCATGCACTTTTCTTGTATTGCGTCGCCGATTTCAGACATCATACATCCTAATGAGCAAACACCGGTTGAGACTTGAATGTTGCAAAAACATCAACCGAATGAAATGTCAACGAATCTTCCTTAATAACCGAAACCATATTGCGGTAGTTGCGCGATCCAAGATAGGTACGGATGTTGTAAGAAGGTAAATCTTCGAGCAAATAAGCTATTCCTTTCTGATATAGTACAACTTTGTCGTAATATTCAACCACACAACCTTCGGGAACCACGGCACTCTTCATAGGCTTCTGTTTGCCCCAACTGGCTGACGGTTGGAATCGATTAACCTTTGTTGAATATCTAACCCCTTGCTGGTCATCGTTTTTTAAAATGTTGACATGAACGAAAGAGCCATCTTTCAGGATGAAGAAACTGTTTTTCTGGCTATTGAAACAATAACGTATATCCTCGGGACTGATATTGACACGATTCATCAACAATTCGTTGGACTTGACTACAGAATCGGCAAACTTTGTGATAACCTTCTGTTCCCTCACATCAAAACGGAAACGTGAATTATCATTTTTCTCATTTATCTCACCAACCTCATTCTGCAAATAACTGAATGAGTTTGGTGAGTCGTAGTTAATCAAGTCCATATTGCTCCAACCCGTCCTCACTGAACGGCCAGTGATGTTGTCACGGTCTTTGATACGCAATTTTTCCATACCAAGCGCATCACCATAAAACAGTCCATTTTGGTCGGCTGACAGAACCACCTTCCCTCCTCTTGCTGTCACCGATATTGTCTTGGTATCGAAACACTTTTCGAACTTGGAAGGATTAAGGGGAATGTAATCTTGATTGAAATCGGGGTTCAACCTCGATGCCACCATACCAGAACGATCGGCCACAAACATTTTCATGCCATACATGCAAACGTCAAGTGGGAGTTCTTTCCATTTTCCCATCGATAAACAAACGGGTTCAATATCAGAAAAGTCCAACTCAAAACTCTCTTCTTTTGAAGCCCTCGTCCACAAACCCTCAAGAGCTTTCTTCACTTCCTCCATTCCAAACAGCATCTGGGCTGCCTTACTGTTATAATACTCATTATGAAGAAAAGAGAGTTTCAACAATTTCTCAAACCGTGGATGGTTTTCACATAATGTATAAATAACATTACGGTATGGGAGGTACAATATCCGCCCGTCGGCCATAAACAAAAACAAATAACCACCATAGAGGTAGCATTCAACCGTCTTCGCTTTTATACTAAATTTCAATGTCTTCATAACTCATGTGCCAATAAATGCCTATAAGTGATATCGTTTATCAACTGCTCTTTTTTCCAATACTCAATCAATTCATCTCCCAAATTTTCACTGTCGATGGGATAACCATGCCACGAATCTTGATCATTAGAGGGTTTCGGGAAGAAAGCCAATCTCTCTTCATTGTCTTTTCCAAGCACATAGTCGCATCCATCAAGCATAGAATAAAGTCCTTTCCCGTCATCATTCATCCAGCACTTTTTCCCACCTTCCTTCGGGGTATCAGCAATTTCAAACACCTCAAATTGTTGACTTTTATTTAATACCCAACGATTTTTGCCTTCTTTTTTCTCTGCTGTGGGATTATGGTAAGAGGCTGGTTGGTAATAATGACCATTTGGTGTTGGACCAAACATACCCTTTACCATAATATGTTTTAAAAAAATATGTGCCATTGTCGATTTTTAGTTTTTGCAAAAATACAACTTTTTTCCGTTTTTTTTGATTTTTTCAAATATTTTTCTCAAAAGTGTTAAGTTTCAAGTTAATTCGCTCCATTGATTTTATTTCAGCAGACGAGGATGTTACGCATTGTATTTATGATTTTCTAATTCAATTATTCAGTTAAAATGTTATCCTTACCTAGATCTCCAAAAGACCATAAGGATTATGCTCAAAAGCCTTTATCAAATTCACTTCGCCTGATGACTTGATACCTAGAATAATAATCCGTCCATCATTTAATTGATAGGTCTGTATATAATAGTTATGGGGGCGCTTAGGCAGTTCTCCTTCATGATTAATAATCATCGACGAGAAATCACAAATCTCAATAGTATGCGAATCAACCAAACGATGCTTCTCGTATTGGTAATGCGACATGAGATAATCGACTGCTAACAACTTCGCAAACTCCTCATCACCCGAAATAAGCTCTCTTTTACTGATCCATCTCTTTATTTTGCCAATCAACACCTTCCAACTTTCAAGCCCCTCCAACACGGATGGCGCCATCATCACAAAATCCTTTACCAACAATATCGTCGACAAGATAACAAAGAAATCAGCTCCCGGACCAATATTGACCATTGAGAAAGTCGCAGATTCATCCTCCAATTCCAAGGATTTCCTAACCTCATCCTCCACTATCGGCCTCACCGACGCCACAGGGCTTTCATCATCAAGTTCCTTTAAATGAAAAAGCAACTCCATTCTCAAGTCGATTGTTTTTCAAGACACGTTTGTTTCTATGCCAACATGTAAGAATTGATTACAGCTTCGCCCCGTCAGTCACAAATCGTAACGACAAGGCTTGGCACATTCGCATTTTACTAATTGACAAAGATAGGAAAACAAATGCATTTGGGTTTCAGTTTGGTCGTTTTTTTAAGTTTCATCCTCATTGCTTGGGGCATCACGCGAGCTGGGCTGAAGATCTGCCGATTGGAAAGAAGCGGCACTAGGTGCACATAAAGACCAGGAGGGCGCTGTTTTCATATTATGATTCAGCTCCAAAAACTCATCACAACTTCCAAGGTACTCATTGTCACATTTCTTGCTTTAACCTTAATCCTCGTGAAGACCTTTTTCTTGTTCTCATCCTCCAACAACGACATCAACGATTTCTTGAAGCCTTCCCTAACAAGAAACCTAAAATGCTGTGCGACACTGAATATCTGCATATAAAGTTCGCAAGCACCCCAACAAACAAAAGCAAGAACGACGGCTGAAAGACCATCTCCCTCCAATTAATCACCGACCAAACCAATACAAACACATCAATGATGGTGCTCACCAATTGAAACCAATCCAACGAGAACACATACCAGAGGTAGGATATGGCGTTTTTTATGGTCTGCATTTTTCTTTCAAATGACAAAGTGGCGCTACTTGGCTTACATAGTGTTGGGGGACAGCATTCAATAATTCATCCCCAAAGATGGTTTAGCTTTAGGTTTAAAGTGTATAAGGATTATTATGCCTTTTCATCCGCATTCATTCCTTTCATTTTCTCTAGAGGACTGTCTGATGATTGCTTTTCTTCGGCTCCTGCTATAGTTTCCTTACTTTCTTGACCGCACAAAACAGCGGCATCCTGTTTATCTCTTGTTAAGGATGAAACGCTATTATCCGAACGCTGAATAATCTCTCTTACGCTATCAATAGTTTCTTCTGATACAACCGAATCATTTTTATCCCTGATGAAGGTCAAAAACCATTCAAGCGAGTATATATGGAACAGCAGTTCCGCATTCTCAGTTTCCTTATAGAACTCCTCTATCAAAGCATATTGAGGCCCAATCGTTTTGCCGTTTTCACGAATCACCCAATCTTCCTTGGCATCATTGGTAACATAAATAACGCTTTTTCCGTTTTCCTTTGCAAACCGAAGTATTTCTTGCCAAATAATTAAATCACCAAACCTATTACTATCTTTAGCCTCGTCCTTATACCCAGGAGGGACCTTTTCTTGGTACCGTTTAGCGCCTTCCTCCTCAATCTTTTTGATATCCACTTCAGAAAACGAGGTGAGCACGCGTCCATCCAATTGGTCGGCCATTCTATTCATTAACTGGCCATGTATCAATTGACCCTCAACATATTCACGCTGTTCCTTGAAATCCCGAGTAATTTGGTTCTGAAGCTGTTTTAAAAGCCGAGCAGCCTTTTGGGATATGTAAGGCTGCTGTCTTTTTGCGCTCAATGTTTCAACAAAATCGCACAAGGTTTTCTCTGCCGAGTTTATATTTCTAAGTTGTTCATTGAGCACACGGTGAATATTACAGTTATACTCCCATGCCGCTTGATAAGGAACCACAATTTGGTTTTTATATAACTCAATGACATTGAAAATCTCTTCTGTCGATTCCTTTTTTAATCGGAACACATCAAGCAGGGCACTCGCATCGAACACAAACACCAAATCGTCAAATCTCTCGATCAGCTTGTCCTTGGCAACACGGTAGTATGCGGGAAACTTCTGTCTCATAAAAACTAGGATTACTCTTTTGACGCGTGTATTGTGTCATATTTGGAAGCGAGCGGTGATACTGAAATGTCTGAACAATCGTGGTCAAAATGAGCCAATAGCATCTCGACAAATCTACCATGGTAAACCGCGTAATCAACAACACTAAGGTTTTTATCCTTCCGACAAAGAACTCCAAACACCACTCTCTCTGTCTCTACAACAGGCCTAATCCAAGCTCTGTATCGCCATTGTTCATTGTTGTGCGTGAAATCGCCATCATCATCACACAGCCAAGTGTCTATCTTACCTTCTTTTATCTGCTGCTTAATGCCAGCCAACAACGACTGAGGGTTTGATGTCTTTACATATATAGCCATGATTACTCAATTATTATTCAGCATTTTGTAGTTGTGCGATTCTTTCGTTTATCACTTCTTATCCTTAAGCAAGAGAATTGCGATAAACGCCTTTACTTCCTTAATAATCGTTTTTGTATAATCAGAATAATTGTTTTGTTTGTAATAAATGTGAAGCCGCCAGATATTGAGCCAACTCCAATAAAACCTTCGACCTCACCCCTTTTCTTTGGGGCTTAGGTTGTTTGGGAACACCCCCGCTACATGAGCGGCTCTGGCTGGACATATAGACAAGAATCCACTGTTTTTCAAATAATCAATCAACAGTTATTTCAGGGTTATCTAGAATTTGTTTTTGAACTGCCATCATTTATTTGGATTTAAATAAAATGTAGTTAGGTTCTTTGGGTTTATGGAAACTTTCCTGCATCAGTTTAGTATTTTTCGCGTAATAGTTGGTATAAGAATGCTGCGCTGACATAAGCACAACATTTATGGTGGTCATCGCTTTTGCGGACATCAGCAAAGTCGCAAACTGCCTTTATCCACAAGGCTTGTTTCCCTAGATTGTGAGCGGTAAGATACAAGCCAAATCCCTCCATATCAAGTGCCTGTAGTTTGCGCTCATCATTTTTTAGAACATCGACCAACGATCCCGAAGCCACAACAAATGGCCCACAAACAGTCTTAGCCTTGCGGAATTGCACATTGTCACGATCATCCTTGAGGTTCTTTTCTCGCAGTTCATGATTGATAACCTCGCAAATCTCGCTCTCACGAGCCAACGAAGTTGCAAGAGAAAGGAGTTGGCTGCTGGCATTTACTTGATGTATTTCTCGAAGCCATTCGATCTCTCCTTTTTTATCCTCTTCTTTAAGTTTACCCGTAGCATAGTCCAATACGGATTCTGCTATGATTACATCATCTAAACGCAAATCATCATAATCCACACCAGCAGTAATTCCAGTCATAAAAACAGCATCAACTTTAGCCACCGTGTAAAGAGCCGTGGCAAGAATAGAGGTGGAACAAACGCCTGGACTGTCAGCACACGCTGCTATCACCTTTAATTCTTTGAAACCACTTGTGGCAACTGTAGTAGTTTTAAATAACCACGGAAGTCCAACTATACGACAATCTTCCCACTTGCAGTCAACAAAGGCTTTTTGAAGCTGATCAAACTCTTCGCTTAAAGCACAGATAACGCCCACATGGTATTTGTTGCTATTCTCCAAACTTTCAATAAAGTAACACTTAGCCCTGGCAAGTTGTAGCACCTTGTTCTTAAGCTTCTTTTTCCAATCCAATTTACTCTGCGAGTAGAATAGAAGATACCAAAGCTTATCGCGAAACTCAGCCTGTTGTTGGTTGTATTCAGCTTCATACTCGGTCAAGCCTATAATCTGCAAGGGCTTCTGAATGCTGTCGTTTTCCTCAATCTCATTGAGAAACTCAGCACCAGCACTATGTGAAGGCTCTGTTCCTTCCAATTCAGGGACAACCATGTCCAAAATCAAAAGATCGTAAGCATGGTCGCGCATCTTTTCTCTACCCTCTGCTATGGTATAGGCTTTGTCAACAAGCACTTTATCATTGGGGAAAAGTGGAACAATAACCTGCCGCAATGCCTCCACTTTCTCTTCTTTATCGTCAAGAATAAGTACATCCAATGTCATTGCAATACTTCTTTAATGCATTTTTTAAGTTCTTTCTTCCAATCGTTGCGCTGCGAAGAATAAAATACGTATGATTTGTAGTTTTGTGGATAGTTCATTAGCAATTCCTCATGAAAGGCCGCCAATTCCTTTCGTCCAAACACATTGTACATAGTGACCACTATAACAGGTGTGGTAATATTGCGCAGATACATACCTTCCAAAATATCATTGCCTGCTGTAGGTTCAGGCTTGCCACCACTAGTATCGGCATTGAGGTCGTAGGTGGTCATGGACATATCAAGTAGAATTAGGTCATATTTACCAGACCCTTCGAATATAGTCTCTTGGGCTGAGTTGTATGATGTACAACGTTCTACTTGATAGGCAGGAAACTCGACTTTGAGGAAAGCTATGATATTGTTAGCTTTCTCTTCGTAATCCTCAACAAGCAATATATTCATAACACTTTACTATTTAACTCTGGCCAACAATGCCACCTCACGCTGTCTCAACTATCATATTTGAAAGATGAATATATACATCTATGATACACTTCCCTTCGGCGGCTACAATAGTGTATGTGTTACTTTGATCTCCAAAATCGTAGCGGATGATGTTCATAGCTTTGGCCAAGCCACTTCCTTTTTCTCTCTGTAGCATCTTCTCATCATTGATGCGTTCTTGGAAATTGTTATTAAGTTCTGCCTCATCAGTACCTGGACGCAACTTGTTTTCCAAGTGCAAGTGCATTAAATTATCATCTTCTATCAAAACGTCAAGCAGCATCGGTCGATTAAACTCCTCACAACTATATCTGAATACATTGCTGAAGAAAATAGTAAGCAGGTCGAACATGGACGCGCTAAACTGAGCACGGAACAACGGCTCGTTTTGGGGCATTTTCCAATCTGGTACAACATTGACATCGGGCGAGTATTTCTGAATAGTATCGAATGCCATTTTGATATGATCGGAAAGGCGGAAATCTTCAGGCTTTGCCTCTTGACGGTGGAACCAGTTCTCAACCTTCGTAATACGTGCCGTGAGTTCTTCGCGGGCTTTGTTTATAGCCGTATGCATGTCGGACTGGAAGGTGGTGTGACTCTGTATTTGTCCGAGATTAATTTCCAATTGTTGGATATTATTTGTAAACCGAGGCTTAAGCTCAGTGCGCACACGTTCGCGAACTGCTTCAAGACACTGCTCGGTGATTTCCCAAAGCCACTCTATCACTTTGTGACAGAAGTCCTGGGCATTGTCGGTCTCTGCCTCATACTGCAAAAAACGTTGACTTATAATTTCTGTAGGTTGGTCATAAAAAAACAATCCCTCATTAGGATCATTGTTGTCCACACGGATTTGGATAACACCGTCCTTGAAAGTAGTGATGAGCCTGTCGGTATCGCGCGAGAACTGACTCAGTGCACAGTTTAGAACCTCACAGGAATTGCGATCAAGATGATACTCTGGTGGCCAATGACTATTGAACACATAATTGCCCGAATCGGTGCTGAGAATCAGGTCAAGTCGTTCAAGGAAGGAACGCATCTCACCTTCAAACACACCATGACGTATGCGTGTACTGAGATAGGTTCCCAGACCGAAACGGCTCTTCAAGAACGCATAACGGATAATGGAAAACAACTCGGAAGCCACATCGGCCATGGCATCGGACGAATACAAAGCAGCGTCCTTGAGAAGTTCATCAATCCCATTGGGGTCATCAAAGCTATAATTGCTCACAACAAGAAGAGGATGTTCGCCACGAGCAAGTGCTGCTTGTTTGCGTAAACGTTCATAAAGAGGTTCGATGTCGCATAACTCATACCGCATCACAGCATCCTCATTGACATAGATTTTACTATCGTCAAGTTTCACCATACCACGATAAGCCACTATCTCATGCATCAGTTCTGTATAGAAGTCAGCGTATTTCTTGTTTTTCGGATAAGTTGACTTTAAGAATAGGACTATCTTCAATTTCTCGTCAAGTACATCGATGGTGGAGCGAAGTTTGTAGTGGTGATATAAGATATCATCCTGAAGCAAGATGTCGAAAAATAATTCCACTTTTTGAGAATTGAGTCGACTCAGGCGGCTTATCAGCTGTGATGGGTAGGTAACATGCTCATAGTTGCAATACCGCTCAAGCACATACTGCTTCTGGGGGTACTTGTCAGCATTGAGAAAGACAAAAAGCATCAAATCGAGATCGTTGCGCAAGCCACTGTATCGAGATTGCTTCATATCGACCAGGAACTGCTTGGTATCAACCTTGGAAACGAATGACGCATTCTCAATATAACATTTGATATAGAAACGCACCGCCTCTTGCCAATGTTCGGTTCCAAGAGCCACTAGAGAGTGGAATATATAACTGACAGCGGTCTGTGCTGTGGGTATGGAACCAAGGTTGTCTTCCAACACCTGTTTCCACTGCTCAAGGGCGCGTGTAAAGTGACCGCGTTCGAAAGTGATTTTGGCCGAGTCGACATCACGAATATATGACACCACAGGGCTATCGGAACTGATATTGCGCTCCACACACTGCTTACGATAAATGACTGCCGCAGAATTCGGCAGGCGAGAAAGGCCCTGCTCCAGATAAGCCACCTGTCGCTGTTCGTCTGTAAAGGCTTGAACAAAGAATGGGTCGAATTTTGTCATTGACAAATAGCCAAGCATCTCAGAATGAGTCTCACGCAGTTCCGACTTGACAAAACAATCAAGCGGTGCTGCAATTCGAAGACCATAAATGTTCTTGATTCGAGAATTAAGTCTTTCAATATAGATATTATTTTCCTTTTCTACCATCATCTTATAGACATCTAGAGCTATATTATGAAGTAGAGATTCGTGTTTATTGGTAACAGATTGGAAGCCTTTACCAATGAACATCATTGAACGACAGTAGATCTTGATAACATAAAAGTTGGATGGGTCGTTGTCAAGATAGCCGCGACAGAGGGTCGCGCAAGTTTTATATTGTCCTGTATAATAGTTATCAAGTATAGTGATAAAATCGGCATCATAATAGTTGGCGGATATGATGTCATCATTGCCAGCAAGGACCAAAAATGGATGTAATTGTGGATCTGCTGTTAGTTTATATAAACTACGGGCGTAACGCTGGGCCATGGATTGATATTCCTCTTGCAATTCCTCATGTTGGGTGACATAGCACGAGCGCAATACATAAAGCAACATAATGTAGCGGTCAATGGCCGAATGAATGTGTTCCATTTCAACTACTTCGGAAAGGCAGTCCATATCATAATATTGGTAGTAGTTGAGACGAAAGAGATAGTAATCTAACCGGCTACCATGCTCCTGGTTACGCTTGAAGTGCGATACCAACATGTTGTCGTACCGGAGCGGAGTTCTACTGAGACTTCGATTACCTAGGTTTTGCACAAGAATAGGCACAATATCAAGATGTCCAGCTTTCTTGTAAGCCTCATTAACCTGAGTAAGCAGTTCATAACACTCATCAACACGATCTAAATAGCCCGAAATAGTGAGACGCATCTCATAATACCAAACGGAATAACCAAAGCATTTGATACTCTTTTCCAGAAGATCTTTTGCCTCGTGGCAGTTGCCCAACATGATACAGCGCTCCACCTGATCACGCAATGTGACAAATTCAATGAGCTCTTTTTTGTAACGTCGCAAACCAAGAATAGTCCAACTAATTTCGCGTTCTAACGATTCTGGCTTGAAAAAATAGCAATTATCTCCATTGCCCAATTCAGCCTCACCTTTAGGGCATGAATTGCCCCACACCACCCGCTCAGCAAACGGTGCAACAGAGAAAAGATTCCTGAAAGCTTCACTTGCGAGGGCATTGTTGCCCAAGTTCTTAAGCTGACAAGCCAAACGAGCAACGTTCAACTTGTTGGCCTTTTGTGCCAAAATGCTAGAGACGATTTGATAACTCTTAGCATTGTTGGTGAACTTAGGCAATAAGGTCTTGCGAAAATATTGCTTACGATGATACATGATCTACCATGATCAAAAACCAAAGTATGGTATGATCAATACTATTTTATCGGCTAAACACTGATATAAGGTCCCGGTAATAAAGTGCCACATTTGCGGTACTTACTTAATATATTGTTTCGACTTACAAGTATTGTTAAAGTCTTGTAAAGCTTGGATAAACTCACTGGCGTTCAGGAAGTAGCTGGGATATGCCTCCTGAAGCTCTTTCATGTCGGAAACGGACACGAGAACAACAGCTGAGTTTTCATCATTGATCGATTTTTCAACCTCGGAGTAATAACGTGTGGCATCTTCAAGCTTCTCTGAAGGATAATGCCTCAACTGAACCTTTTTTTCTGCAAACTGGATTAAAATCACCGCATATCCTTCTTTCAACGTATGCTCCTCGGTAATCATAACGGCGCTCACCAGAGCTTGCAATTGGTCAAGGAACTTGTACTTTTGCTCCAAGGCGGCGTACTGGATACAATAATCCTTTTCCGTATAGTCTTTGAACGATTCCGCTACCGGCATCCCTTCCTTTTTGGCAAAAACAGCACTAGCTATCTTAAAGAATGCCAGCCAGTTCTCATCACCCAAACTTGCCTTTAACGAAGACTTTGAAATGAGCTCGGCAGTCTCAACCGCCATCGCCCAATCGTGCTGCAAACGAGTCCGTAACTGCAACTCGACCCTAAGGCCGTCATAGTCAGGATTCTCACTTACATATTTATATGCGAAATGAATACTTCTATATCCACTTTCCTTGGGCTGGGCAACATAGTCATACGGATCCCTGTCAACCACAAAATGATCAAACTTCGCCGCCGTGACTACTTTCTGAGCATCCAATAATGACGGTATGTCTTCAAACACAAACCTGGCACCACCGATATCCTGCAATCCTCCAAGCCCCATTCCGGGATTATGACGCAACTTTGCAACGATGGAGGTCATTCGCTTGAGCCGATAAGATGAAAATGCCGCATTTACACCTGATTGAGAAAGCGTCTTAGTTACTACTCCCACAAGCTCCTCCAATGGAACCATGTGAAGCTTACGCCAATCGTCCACCACAAGATTTGCGTCAGTAAAAGCAAAACCAATTTCTGGTCCTGCCAAAAGGGACTTTCCTGCAGTGTTTATTTTGTTGCGGGAGTATTTCATGTGAATGCGGAATTATCTTTTTATTTAACCCAACTGATACTCAGCCAATAATCAACGTCGTATTGCTCTACCCCTTCGTGGTCTTCGTAGCTGTCGTTGAGGTGATAGTTCAATGTCTCCCCAGGAAGGAGTATCCGCTCCTCTTGGCCATTGCGGAAAACGATTTGTGTTGGGCTAATCTCGGCGATGCAAAGGCCAGCGAAACCTTCATAATGGAGCGAACCCGTCTTGGCTTGGACCGTTTCGTCGGTATGCTCATCATATTCGGTGTTCATCAGACGCCAACCTTTCTTGCTCCAATGGATCCTCAGGCGCTCGTCGGTGGTCTCCCCTTCCTTAATGCTCCAGTTCACCCTTTGCTGGCACTCGTCGGCATCAACGATCAACACATAGGCGGCGTCGGGATCGATGGCCTCGCGCAACACGCGCTCGGCCTCATCCCATTGCTCCTCCGGATGGTCACCGCACAGGGCGGAGAAAGCCTCAAAAATAGCCTTGTCGAAACGCTCAACATCCTTTTCGCGCACATAAGGTGCCGTGGTAAGCACCATGGCCTCCCTAGCGGAATAAAAGTTGAAACGATCGTCCCTTAAAAAGTCGGTAGTCATCTGCAACTCGCGAGAGGACAGCATAAAGTCGGCATATAGGCCCATCATGTCGGAACTCAATGCGTAAGGCTGGTCGGGGTATTCCCCCACCTCGTATTTGAAGTTCTTGTAAAAGCACTTGCGCCAGATACCTGCCTCGTTTGTCCGCTTATTGCGACAGAACAACATCACGGGAGACTCGGTGCCGAGGTTTTCCCAGAGCATCTGGGGTTTGCCCCAGGCATTGCCTTCATAACGGGAATCCGCCTCACGGAAGGCTGCAAGGACCTGCTCCGCATCGTCGCCCTTGGTGATGAGTGCCATCACCCAGAGGTCATCAGCCAAACAAATCGCTCGGGCGTTGCCTTGAGATGGATTGAATGCCTTGCCGATAAAGTCCATAGTATAGTTATCTGTTTGCGTACATATCTTCGTAATACTTCAGGTAATCCCCCGAAGTGACATTGTCCATCCACTCCTGGTTATCGAGGTACCAGCGGACAGTGCGCTCGATGCCTTCCTCGAATTGGAGCGAAGGCTCCCAGCCAAGTTCGCGTTGGAGCTTGGAGGAGTCGATGGCATAACGCAGGTCGTGACCGGCACGGTCGGTGACGTAGGTGATCAGGTCCATGTCGGCACCTTCGGGACGACCCAGCAAGCGGTCAACGGTATTGATCAAAACCTTGATGATGTCGATGTTCTTCCACTCGTTGAAGCCGCCGATGTTGTAGGTCTCCCCTATCTTGCCCTCGTGGAAGATGAGGTCGATGGCCCGAGCGTGATCCTCGACATACAACCAGTCGCGAACGTTCTCGCCATTACCATACACAGGCAATGGCTTGCGGTGACGG